>Ga0326597_10000537_pt1 | contig 67435 bp, 73 predicted proteins | sample RVTome_12_FD_203789 | JGI IMG/M metagenome (GOLD analysis project Ga0326597, IMG submission 203789) | Soil microbial communities from uranium-contaminated site in the Upper Colorado River Basin, Wyoming, United States - RVT100D185 | ecosystem: Environmental > Terrestrial > Soil > Contaminated >...
GAAAGTGAGCATCGGGTCATGACCGCCGTCGTCCCCGGCGAGAAGCCGCCGCCGCTGGCGCGCAAGGACTTCGTCACGGACCAGGAAGTCCGCTGGTGTCCAGGCTGCGGCGACTACTCGATCCTGGCGCAGACGCAGAAGCTGATGCCGGACCTGGACATCCCGCGCGAGAAGATCGTCTTCATCTCGGGCATCGGCTGCAGCAGCCGCCTGCCCTACTACATGAACACGTACGGGTTCCACAGCATCCACGGCCGCGCGCCGACCATCGCGACCGGCCTCAAGTGCGCGCGCCCAGACCTGAACGTCTGGGTCGTCACCGGCGACGGCGACGGCCTGAGCATCGGCGGGAACCACCTGCTGCACGTCATGCGCCGCAACGTCGACCTCGTCATCGTGCTCTTCAACAACCGCATCTACGGGCTCACCAAGGGTCAGTACTCGCCGACCTCGGAGCTGGGCAAGGTGACGAAGACCTCGCCGGTGGGCACGATCGACTACCCGGTCAACCCGCTCGCCGTCGCGCTCGGCGCGGAGGCGAGCTTCGTCGCGCGCTCGATCGACGTCGATGTCCATCATCTCGTTGCGACGCTCGACCGCGCCGCGCACCACAAGGGCACCTCGTTCGTCGAGGTCTATCAGAACTGCAACGTCTTCAACGACGGCGCTTTCATGGAGTTCGCCGACAAGGCCGTCCGCCCGGACAGGACGATCGTCCTGGAGCACGGCAAGCCGCTCGTCTTCGGCAAGGAGCTCAATCGTGGCATCCGCCTCAACGGCACGAGGCCGGAGATCGTCGAGCTCGGCGAGGGCGTCACGGCCGACGATCTCTTGATCCACGATGAGACGCGCGAGGACCCGGTGATCGCCGGCATCCTGGCCCGCATGCTGTGGCCGGAGTTCCCGGTGCCGATCGGCGTCATCCGCGCCGTCCAACGCGCGACGTACGACGACCTGATGCAGGGCCAGGTCGACGAAGCGCTCGCGCGCCTGGGCAAGGGGGACCTGGAAGCGCTCTACGCCGAGGGCGGCACCTGGACCGTGGACTAGACGGCGTGCAAGGAAACGCGACATGATCTGTCCCGACTGCAAGTTCGATAACATTCCCGGCGCGGACTTCTGCGAGAGCTGCGGCCACGACCTGGGCGCGCTCGACCACCCGCGCGCGGAAGATGAGTTCACCGACCACCTGCTGAACGACCGCCTGGCGGACATCGTCCCGCACGAGGCGATCGCCGTCGCGCCCACGGACCCGGTCGCGTGGGCGATCACGCTGATGCAGCGCGGCGGCCAGGGCTGCGTCGTGGTCAAGGAGGGGGCCAGGCTGGTCGGCATCCTGACCGAACGCGACGTGCTGCTCAAGGCCGCCGGCGAGCGGGTCGACCTGAACGCCCTCACGGTGAGCCAGCTCATGTCCAAAGATCCCGTCGTGCTCCACGAAGAGGACTCGCTGGCGGTGGCGCTGCACAAGATGTCGATCGGCGGGTTCCGGCACATCCCCCTGGAGAAGGACGGCCGGGTGACCAGCGTCGTCTCCATTCGCGACGTCTTCCACCACGTCAGCGCCTTCATCCACAAGCAGCCCATCGGCACGGCGTAGGGCGCTCGGCGCGGAAACGAAGAGGCCCGCCGGGCTCCGGCGGGCCTCTTATGCTGCTACTGGCGACCGCGAGCGGATTCGAACCGCCGATCTCCGCCTTGACAGGGCGGCGTGTTAGGCCACTACACCACGCGGCCAGCGTACCGGCATTGTAGCACGCCCGGGCGGTCAGACAGAACCCGGCGCTAGCGGCCCGCGAGTCCGTTCGCTATGATGCCCCGCGCGATGGACCCGCAGGGCAAGGTAGCGATCATCAGCGGCGGAGCGTCGGGCATCGGGCTGGCGACCGCGAAGCTGCTCGCCGGCCGCGGCGCGCGCGTCGTGCTGGCCGACCTGCAGGTCGCCGCGGGCGAAGAGGCCGCGCGCGCGATCGCGGTGTCCGGCGCGGAAGCCCGCTTCTTCAAGACCGACGTCACCCAGGGCGCAGACCTGCAGGCACTGCTCGACTTCGCCGCCGGCGAGTTCGGGCGCGTCGATATCTGCCACAACAACGCCGGCGTGAACGAAGGCGGCCAGGACTTCTTCGCGCAAGGCGCAGACTACTGGGAGCGCACGCTCGCGATCGATCTCGCCGCGGTGCTGCGCGCGACCCAGCTCGAGGTGCAACGCTTCCGCCAGCAAGGCGGCGGCGGGGTGATCATCAACACGGCCTCGATGGGCGGCATGGTGCCGATGCCCACGAGCCCGATCTACGCGGCGAGCAAGGCCGGCGTGATCCACTTCAGCCGCTCGCTCGGCTCCCTCGCCGCCGAGGGCATCCGCGTCAACGCGATCTGCCCGACGTTCACCGATACGCCGATGGTGCGCGGCGGCGGCGAGCCGGCATTGGAGCTGATGCGGCGGGAGGTCGGCGGCATCCTCCAGCCGGAGCAGGTCGCGGCGGGCGTGCTCGAGCTCGTCCGGGACGACTCGCGCGCGGGCGCGGTGATGCGCGTCACCGTGCGCAAGGGCCTCGACTACACGTTCGAGCGCAGCTAGGAGGCCATGATGGCAGGACACTGGGACACGATCACCGTCGACGGCGGCTCGATGCGCTGCTACGTCACGACGCCGGGCGGGGCGGGCCCCCACCCGGCCGTCGTCGTCATCCAGCACGCCGGCGGCGTCGACGACTTCGTCCGCGCGATGACGGACCACGTGGCCGATGCCGGCTTCGTCGGGATCGCGCCGGACCTCTACCATCGCGACGACCCGAACAGCGGCGACGACGTGATGACGCGCATGGGGCGTCTGCGCGACAGGAACATCGCTGCGGACGTCCTGGCCGCGATCGAGCACGTGAAGACGCTACCCGATGTACGCGCCGACCGAACCGGCATCACAGGGTTCTGCATGGGCGGCCGCGTGGCATACCTGATGGCGGCGCATAGCGCCGACATCAAGGCGGCGGTCGTCTTCTACGGCGGCAACATCATGGCGCCCTGGGGCGAGGGCCCGGCGCCGTTCGACCTGAGCGAGCGCATCGCCGCGCCGCTGCTCGGCCTGTTCGGCGAGGAGGACGGCAACCCCAACCCGGCGGACGTCGCCAAGATCGACGCGGAGCTGACCCGCCTCAGCAAGGCGCACGAGTTCCACTCCTACGCCGGTGCCGGCCACGCCTTCATGACGGAAGGCCGGCCAAGCTATCGGCCGGACGCGGCATCCGACGCGTGGGCGCGGTGCGTCGGCTGGTTCGACCGCTACCTCAACGCGTAAGTGGCGGAGCAGATCGGGCCAGGCAGCCTCAAGCTCGTCGTCGCCTGCTCGGCCGATCGATCGCTCCGCGACGCAATCGAGCCGACGCTCCGCGAGCGTTGCGGCGCAAACGACGTCCGCCACCTGCACGCCGACACCTTCCTCGTCCACAGCGAGGCCTCCACGGCGGAGGTCCGCGACTGGCTGACCCCGCTCCTTGCAGACGGCGAGTCGCTCTTCGTCGTGGAGTTCGAACGCTGGTCGGCGCGCGGCCCCGCCGCCGAGCGCGACTGGCTGCGCAACCGGGGCCACTAGTCGTGCAGCGACTTGTGGACCTGCTCGTCGGAGATGTCGCGGAACTGACCGTCCTCCAGCCAGAGGACGCGGTCGGCCAGCTCGCGGATGCGCAGGTCGTGGCTGACGGCGACGACGGTCTTGCCGAGCTCTTTGGCCACCATACGCAGCAGCTCCATGATCTCGCGCCCGCGCTGCGAATCGAGGTTCGCCGTCGGCTCGTCGGCGAGGACGAGGTCAGGATTGTTCGCCAGCGCACGGGCGATGGCGACGCGCTGCTTCTGGCCGCCGCTGAGCTGCTTCGGCAGGTTGTTGCGCTGCCGGTCGATGCCGACCATCGAGAGCAGCTCCTGAGCTCGCGCCTTGGCGCCGCGGCCGGTGACGCCGCGTGTCTCCATCACCAGCTCCACATTCTGGAGCGCGCTCAGCGCCTCGAGCAGGTTGAAGCTCTGGAAGATGAAACCGATCTTCTCCTGCCGCACCTTGGGCAGACGCCGCTCGTCCAGCGCCGTCACGTCGGTGCCTGAGATGACCACGCGGCCGCTCGTCGGGCGCATCAGCGCGCCCGCGATGGTGAGGAACGTCGTCTTGCCCGCGCCCGACGGGCCCATCACGACGATCACCTCGCGCTCGGCGACGGTAAGGCTGATGTTCTGGAGCGCGGCGACGCTCAGGTCACCCGTCGTGTATACCTTCGTGACGTCGTCGAACTCGAGGACGGGGCGCCGCGCCGTGATGCTCATCCGGAGAACACCGCAACGGGATCGACGGTGGCGAGCCGGCGCACCGGCAGCATCGCCGCGATGATCGCCATCACGATGGTGGCGACGAAGACGAAGATAAAGTCCTGCCAGCGCACGAGCGTGACGAACTGCGGCACGAGGTCGGCGATGAACTGCGCCGCCACCACCGTCGCCACGCCGCCGATGAGAAAGCCGAGGATGCCCGTCGCCAGGCTCTGCTCCAGCACCAGCCGGAAGAGATAGCCATTCGTGAAGCCGATCGCCTTCAGGATGCCGTACTCGCGCTGCTTCTCAACGGTGGCGTTGTAAATCGTCAGGCCGGTGATCGCGACGCCGACGACGAACGCCAGGAGCAGGATGACGAAGAGGATCGGGATCAGGTTCTTCATGATCCGGTCGCGGGTGGCCTTCGCAAACTGGTTGCTCGGGAACGCGCCGACGATCGGCGCGGCGGCCATCACATCCGCCGATACCTGCTCCGCGTCAGCGCCATCATCGGTATGGATGAGGAAGAACGTGCTCAGCCCATCCATGCTGAGCGTCTCGCGCGCCGTCTCCAGCGAGACGAACGAGGTCTGACTGAAGATCAGGTTGCCGCCGGAGGAGATGCCGACGATCTCGAGCCGGTGGCCGCCGGTCTCCAGCGCGTCGCCGATGCCAACGCCAGCCTTGTCGGCGAATGCGTCGTCGACGATCACCTCGCCGGGTCCGGGCGGCCCGCGTCCCTTCGTCACCTTCGGCGGCCCGCCTGCACCGCCGTCAACCTCATAGCCGACGAGGTGCATGCTCTGCTCCGTCCCCTCGACGTCGACGTTCATCGGACGAACGATGAGGGAATCGACCGCCGCGACGCCGGGCACGGCCTCCAGGTCCGCTTCCATCTCGCCGGGGAGCACCGAGGCGGCGTTCAGGAAGTCGGTCGTGCCGTCGCGCGCCACCCAGACGTCGGCGTCCACCTTCTCGACGAAGCGGCCGACGCTGAGCTGCCAGCCGCGAAACAGGCTGAGCAGGAACGAGATCAGGAACACCGAGAGCGCCACCCCGCCGACCGAAATGAAGAAGCGCGTCTTTTCGGCGAGCAGGTTCTGGCGCGTTACGATGCTCATGAGGCGCGTCCGATCATGACAGCCACGGCAACACCTCGCGCAGCCGGGGCAGGGCGCGCGCCACCGCCTCCTCGCCCGGCTGCTCCAGCTCGCGGCCGCGCTTGAAGTCGAGCAGGCCCGGCGGTGGCGTGAAGATGGGCTCGATCGCGACGTCGGCGTGGTTGCAGCTCTGCTCGACGATCTTCCTCTGCATGATCTCCAGGCTGCGCGCGATGTTCTCGACCAGGAAGCGCCGGCGCATCGTGCCGTTCGGGCTCGGTGATGGCTGACCCTCGTGGTGACGCGCGCTCAGGTTCGAGCTGATCACCAGATCAGCGCCCAGCGCCACGCACGAGCTGACCGGCACCGGGTTGAGTACGCCGCCGTCCACCAGCAGGTGGCGGCCGATGCGCACCGGCTCGTAGATACCGGGGAAGGCCATGCTCGCCACCATCGCCGGCCAGACAACGCCGCTCCGGAAGAGCACCTCTTCGCCGGTCTCGATGTCGACCGCGACGACAGCCAGCGGCGTGCGCAAGTCCTCGAAGCGCGCGTTCTGCGTGAGGTCGCGCAGCTCCGAGCGGATGCCGCGGCTGGTGAGCACGGAAACCAGCGGCACGTTGGGCCGGCGCGCCTTTTCGCTGATCGAGTCGACGCCGCCACGGATCGCGTCGAGGCTCCAGCCTGCCGCCACGCCCGCGGCCAGCGGCGCGCCGATGCTACAGCCGGCCACGCAATCGAACGGCACGCCAAGCCGCTCGAGCGCCCGGACGACGCCGATGTGCGCGTACCCCTTCGCGCCGCCGCCGCCCAGCGCGAGGCCGACCGTCAGGCCGGCGACGCTGCGCGCCAGCCGGGCGACCGACCACGCCGCCGGCGAACCTTCGGGCAGCGACGGCTCGTCGAGCGCGCCGGCGCCGCCGGGCACGATGCTGCAGGCCCAGCCGTTGCCCAACGCCGCCTGCGCGCGCCGCGCGTCGCGGCCGGACGGGATGCCCGGCTGCTCGCCCAGGACGACGCTGGCGCACTCGCCGGCAGCGGGAGCCGGCGCATCCGCGAGCGCGGCGCGGAGGAGCGGCTGCTCTGCCTCTGTCGTGACAAGCAACACCCGGCCGGCCCGGCGGACGGCGTCCGCGCACCTATGTGGCACGCCGGGTGCGAAGACCAGCACATGCCTCGCATGCTCGCGCAGCCGGTCGAGGGTGGAGGTGAGCTGTCCATCCGGCATGCCACCGCTCGCATCGACCACATGTAGCCGCTCGCGCGGCGGGACGTAGCGCGACGGCGCATGGCTGTGGGAGTCGTGGACCGCCTCCTCGTACGACCGCACCGGTCCCCCTGTGAGCTCGCGCGCGAGGCCGGACAGGTCGACCAGGGCTACGGGCTGGCAGGCGTGCTTCGCGATCGAGAGCGCCAGGTGGTAGGCCAGCCGGAACGCCGGCCGCGGGTCGCCCGGGGCGACGACGGCGACGAGCTGGCCGAGCTGCGCCCGGAGCTGCCGTTCGTTGGAGACGCGCAGCCGCTCCGCCAGCAGCGCCGACAGGTTGCGGCCCAGGTCCGGGTACTCCTCGGCGATCGAGACGAACTCGCTCTGGGGCACGGCGAGCACCACCGCCTCGGTCACCGCTTCGACCGTGGCCGAGGCGGGCTCGCCGCTCAGCATCGACAGCTCGCCGAAGCACTCGCCGGGGCTGAGCCGGGCGAGCACGAGCGGCTCGCCGTGCCAGTCCTTGCCGACGACCGTCGCCTCGCCGCGCTGGATGATGAACAGCTCGCTCCGCAGCTCGCCCTCGTTGAGCATGACCTCGCCCGCCGCGAAGCGGCGCTCGCACGCCACGTCGAGGACGCGCTCCACGACGCCCTGCGGGAGCGAGCGGAGAAGCGGCGTGTTGATCTCGATCATGTCCACCAGATGGATATGCGGGACCGAAGACTCGCACCCGGGGTCAACTGCCCGCCATCATACTTGCGCCGGCGCCGGTGCCGCAAGCTGGTGTTATGCGCCCAGCAGCTCCGCCCCGCCGAGGTACGGCCGCAGCGCGGCCGGCACGCGCACCGAGCCGTCGGCCTGCTGGTGCACTTCCAGCAGCGGCACAAGGATGCGCGGCGTCGCGATCGCGGTGTTGTTCAGCGTGTAGGCGTGACGCACCTTACCGTCCTCGGCGCGGTAACGGAGATCGGTGCGGCGCGCCTGCCAGTCGTGGAACTCCGAGTTGGAGTGCGTCTCGCGGTACTGCTGCTGGCTGGGGATCCAGCTCTCGATGTCCCACATGCGCACCTTGCCGGCGCCCATCTGCCCCGTGCACGTCCGCACGATACGGTACGGCAGCTCCAGCGCCTGGAGGAGCGCCTCGGCGTTGGCGAGGAGCGTCTCGAACCAGCGGGCGGACTCCCCCTCATCGGCGGCGCAGAGCACGTACTGCTCCACCTTGTAGAACTGGTGGATGCGGATCAGGCCGCGCACGTCGCGGCCGGCGCTGCCCGCCTCGCGCCGGAAGCACGGCGAGAAGCCGGCATACGTGACCGGCAGATCGCTCGCGGCGAGGATCTCGCCGCTGTGGAGGAAGTTCAGCCCGACCTCCGCCGTGCCTGAGAGGTAGAGATCGTCCTCGGCCAGCGCGTAGACGTCCTCGCGCCCCGACGGGAAGTGGCCGGTGCCCACGAACGCCGCCTCGCGCGCGAGCGACGGCAGCGTGATCGGCGTGAAGCCGCGCGCCTGCAGGTGATCGAGCGCGAGGTGGAGCACGGCCAGCTCGAGCAACGCCGCGTCGCCCTTCAGCGCGTAGGAGCGCGATCCGGCGACCTTGCTCACGCGCTCGCCGCCCCACCAGTCGTGCAACTCCAGCAGCTGGACGTGGTCGCGCGGCTCGAAGGCGAACGCCGGCGGCTCGCCCCAGCGGCGCTCCTCGACGTTCTCCTCCTCTTCCATGCCCACCGGCTCGTCCGGCCCGGGGATGTTGGGCACTTGAAGCTGCAGGTCGCGGAGCCGCTCCTGCTTCTCGCGCAGGGCTGGCTCCCGCTCCTTCAGCCGGTCGCCGCGGACGCGGCTCTGCTCGATGAGCGACTCGCGTTCGGCGGGCGGGGCCGACGCGACCTGCTTCGATAGCGCGTTGCGCTCGTGCCGGAGCGATTCGATCTCCTGGATGAGCGCCTTCACCTCGCCGTGCAGCGCGAGCAGCGCGTCCAGGTCAAAGTCGACGCCCTTTACCTCGATCGCCCGCCGCACCACATCCGGGTGCTCGACGATGAAGTCCATGTCCAGCATGAGCGAAGCGGCCCTCCCGTTCGAGGCCTATCGTACGGGGAATGGCGGCCATCGTCCAGCGGGCGGACGAACGGAAGCCCTTCTCAAGGACGGCTCAGAGCGGTCCGCGAGCGAGGGCGACGGTCAGCGCGCCCAGTGCTCCTCGAGCAGCGCAGCCACGTCCGCCGCGCGTTGATAGGGCCACCAGTGACCGCAGCCTTCGAATCCGACGAACGTCGCGCCAGTGCGCTCGGCGAGACGGCGACCGAACTCGGGCCCGACGTATGGGTCATCGTTGCCCCAGATGACGAGACCCGGCGCCGGGCTTGAGGTCAGCGGCGGCCAATCGTCGGCGACGCGCGTCGCCGAGCGGTAGAGCGTGAGGATTGAGGACTTCATGCGATCGTCCAGCCGCGACGCGACGGAACGCGCGACCTCATCGGCGAGGCCCTGCGCCTTCCACCCGCCGGCTACGGCATCGAGAGTCAGCGCTGTCATGAGCTGCTCGCCTGCCCCCGGCGTCTGCCACGTCTTCGCGGTTGGATGCCACTCGTACTCAGTATCGAGTGGCCCGCTGCCCACGGCCCACGTGCGCACGAGATCCGGGCGTTGGGACACCAGCCGCTGCACCAGCATCGCGCCCCAATCGTGCCCGACGATATCGACCGGCGCTCCGGCCTCCTCCACGCGCGCGACGAGCCACGACGCGTAGGCGTCCTTCGTGCAGTCGAACCCATTGGGTAGCGGCGTGGCGAACCCCGGCATCGAAGGGGCAAGGACGTCCGTTCGCCGCAGGTGAGCCCGCACGTCATCCCAGAGATGGGTGGTGTCGGGCACGCCGTGGACCAAGAAGGCAGGCATATTCGATCCTAGCTTAAGGCTTGCCCGGCAGCTTGAGCTGGCTGGCGACGAGGCGATCGCGCATGCGGTCTGGCACGATGTCCCGGATCAGCCGCTGCACCGTCGCGTCGAAGCCGACGATGTAGCGCGTGCGTGGCCGGCCCGACGTGAGCGCGTGCTCGACCGAGCGCGCAACGCGGTCGGGAGGGATGCCGGCCGCCTCGAACTTCGCGGCGGCCTCGCGCAGCGCGGCGAACGCCTTTCCGTAGCGCATAACGCCGTCCTCGGGCAGGTTCTTGAGTAGGTCGTCGGCGTCGGATAGCCCCTTCTGCCAGATCTCCGTCGCGATGCTGCCCGGCTCGACGAGCGCGATGTGGATCCCCCACGGCCGCAGCTCCTGGCGCAGCGCGTCGCTGATCGCCTCCATCGCGTGCTTCGACGCGCAGTACGGGCCGAGGAACGGCGTCGTGAAGCGGCCGCCGATGGACCCGATGTTGACGATGCGTCCCTTCGCCTTGCGGATGAGCGGCAGGAACGCGCGCGTTACAGCCATCTGACCGACGACGTTCACGTCGAGCTGCTTGCGCAGGTCCTCCGATGTCAGGTACTCCAGCGGGCCGTTGATGCTGATCCCGGCGTTGTTCACCAGCCCCGCCAGCCCGGCCTCGCCCACGGCGTCCGCCACCGTCTTCGCCGCCGCCTCGATCTGCGCCTCGTTCGTCACGTCGATCGTGACCGGCGTCAGCCGCTGCGACGCCTGTTGCTGCAGCCGCTGCGCGTCGGTCTCCTTGCGCACGCCGGCAAAGACGCGGAAGCCGTCGCGGTCCAGCCGCAACGCGCACGCCTCCCCAATGCCCGTCGAGGCGCCCGTGATGACAACGCTGCCCTTCATGTCGGCCAAGGTCCCCTCCCCTCCTCGATAGCGGCCTGACGTTTGGCCGCAGCCTTACCAGTACCTCAGGTCAGTATACGGGCGGGTCACGTCGGGGTCGCGCAAGCCCCAGCGGAGCGACCGCGTGTCCGGCTCCGGCCCGTAGCGCTCCAGCTTGGCGGCGAGGCGCGGCAGGTGCTGGAGGGGCGCCAGGAGGTAGTCCCGCCCAAGCCGGGCCGTCTCGCCGATGAGGTAGCCGAGCAGCCGCGCCATCGACGCCTCCTTGCCGGGCTCGAAGCCGAAGTCGAGCACCGACGTCACCGAGACGACGCGCTCGTCGTCCGTTTTCGCGTGGCGCCAGCGGTCGCGCAGGTCGCGGCCGCGGTCCCAGAGGCCGGCGCAGGCAACGACGCGGCCTGCCTCCTCAAGGACGTGGTACTCATCCCAGCCGTAGACGTGCGGGTAGAACGACCAGGTCTCGTGCCCCTCGCCCCAGAGGTGCTCGTCGAGCGCGTCGCGCAGGAACTCGGCCGTATACGGCCGGAACAGATCGAGGCCGCGGTGCGTCCGGTTGATCAGCCCGGCGCAGCGCGAGACGTCGGCCGGCTTCGCCCTGCGGATGCCGCGAGCGTCGCCGTGGAACGGGCGCACCGGGTATTGGAGCACCGTGACGGGTACGCCGGGCACCTCGCCCTCGCCGCGCTCCGGCACGCCTTCGAAGAAGCTGGGGTTGTACTTCTGCCACCAGCTCACGACCGCGAAGTTCGTCGAGCGCATGATGTCGTACTGCGTATGGCTCGGACGGGAGATGCCGACCGGCCAGGCGAGGCTGCGCACCTGGTCGCCGTAGCCCTGGCGACGGCAGTCCTTCCGCACGCGCAGCGCCTGGCCGTAGCGAACGGACAGCTTCCGTCCCCCGACGTATACGTTGCGCATGGAGAACGAGCAGGAGGCGATCAGCCGCCCCTCCTCCTCAATGACGAGCACCGTCACGTTCTCCTGCAGGCGGAACTGCGCGAACGCGTACGGGCCACGCTCGGTGTAGATCTCCCACTCGCCCAGCTCCTCCGGCGCGTTCGCGAACAGATCGATGTAGGCCTCGTTGTCGGCGGTGGTGGCCTCGCGCCCGCGCAGCGTGCCGAAGGTCATCCGCTCGTGCCAGTACAGCCGCCGCTCGACGTGCTCGGCGTTCGACCATTCGTTCGTCAGCCAGCGCTCGATCGTGCTCAGGGGCACGCGCAGCTCGACGGCGCGCCCGAGCAGGCCGTCGGGCCAGCCGCGCTCGCGGGCTCGGGCGGCGAAGCCCCCTGGGAGCGCGGCGGCGGGCTTGATGCTCACGACGCCGCCGCTTCCCGCCAGCGCACCTCGTAGAGCCGCACCGGGTCCTCGAAGCCCTTGAGCGCCACCTCGCCGCGGTCTGAGAACACGAAATCTTTGCCGGCGAGTAGGTGGCGTACCGGCTCCGGGATCAGGATCTCGCCTGCGCCCGCCTGCGCCGCAACGCGCGAGGCCAGGATCACCGTCGAGCCGAAGAGGTCGCCCTCCTCCGCGATCGGCTCTCCGGCGTTGAGCCCGACACGCACCCGTAGGGGCGGACCTGCGTGTCCGCCCGCTTCCTCATTCCACACCGCGAACGCGCGCTGCAGCGCGATCGCGCACTCGACCGCCCTCGTCACCGACCCGAACGACGCCATGAAGCCGTCGCCCATCGTCTTCACCTCCACGCCGCCATGCGCCTTCAGCACCTCGCGGGTGATGCGCTCGTGCTCGCGCAGCACCCCCCTGCCCTGCTCGTCGCCCAGGCGCTGCATCATCTCGGTGTGGCCGACGAGGTCGGTGAAGAGCACCGTGCGCAGGCCGCCGGCGACGGGTTCGCGCTCGCCACCCGAGCGACCGGTGATGTCGTCGATGAACTCGGCGATCGCCCGGAGGGCCGGAGCCACCATTTCGCCGGTGAGGAGAAGGCGCTGCCCTTCGAGCAGCACCAACCGGGCATTGGGCAACATCGAAGCGAGTCGCATCGCCTCCTCGACCTTTACGTCATCAAAGTCTCGTGGATGAAGGACGAGGACAGGCGTGCGCACTTCGGGAAGCAGCGACGTGACGTCCGATCCAATCGACCACTCCATGAATGCCAGGTAGTCCGTCTGCGTCGCGGATTGCTTGAGGACGTCCACGTATGCTCGGACCTCGCGCGGCTCGAGCCAGCCCTTTTGCTGGGCGATGGTCTGCAGAAAGAACTCCCAGTTCTGTTCGGGGAGATCGGCGAGGGTGATTCGTTCGTTGGCCTGAGCGCCATTCACGAAGCTCGCCCACAGGATGAGCCCAGCGACGCGGTCGGGATGTGCGACCGCGTAGTAACTCGCGCTGTGCCCGTAACCTATGGGAGCGAAGACGAAGAAGTCTTTTAGAGAGAGGTGATCGACAACGGCCTCAAGATCGAGCGCGAGCGCTTCTGTCGAGACAGGGAGATCGCGCTGGGACAATCCATTTCCCCGCGAATCGTAGACCACGAGTTGGTAACGCGCGGCGAGACCTTCGAACCAGCTGCGCCAGACGGGGCTCTCCAACAACAGCACCTGGTGACTTATCGGGAACGAAAACACAAACGGAACGCCGCTTCCTACGACGGAGTAGGCGATGCGCACGCCGTCCTCCGTCGTGCAATAGCGGACTTCGCGATCAGCCACTAGCCGCCGCCCCCTCCGCACCTGCCGGGCCGGGTGACGCCAACCGCTTTGCGCTCTTCCCGCGTCCGCTTAGCATCCGTCCCATGTTGGAGCAGTGTGCCCGCAGCGCCAGGCGGCGCGGCGAAACCATCAAGTCGGAAACGATCAAGAAAGCACACCCCCGCCCGATTCAAGATCGGCGAACTTTTTCTCACTTTCGCAGAACAATCAAGAGCCGCCTACTCAAACTCCCACGTGCCGCCGTCCTTGAAGGCGCGCAGGATGCGCCGGGCGACGACCATGCGGTGCACTTCGTCCGGGCCGTCGTAGATGCGGGCGGCGCGCGCGTCGCGGTACATCGACGCGAGCGGCGTGTCCTCCGACACGCCCAGCGCGCCGTGCACCTGGATCGCGCGGTCGATGACGTTGTGCAGCGCCGTCGCGCCCCAGAACTTGATGAGCGAGATCTCCACTCGCGCCTCGTCTCCCTGGTCGATCTTCTGCGCCGCGTGCATCGTCAGCAGCCGGCACGCCTGGATCTCCGCCGCCGAGTCGGCGATCCAGTTCTGCACCGTCTGCTTCTCCGCGAGCGGCCCGCCGAACGCCTGGCGCGAGAGCGCGCGCCGGCAGAGCAGCTCGAAGGCGCGCTGCATCTGGCCGAGCCAGCGCATGCAGTGGTGGATGCGCCCCGGCCCGAGCCGCTTCTGCGCGATGCGGAAGCCGTCGCCCGGCTCGCCGAGGACGTTGATGACGGGCACGCGCGCGTCCTCGTAGCGGATCTCGCAGTGGGCGCCGCGCGTCTCGCCCATCACCGGCACCGCGCGGACGATCTCCACGCCCGGCGTATCGAGCGGCACGATGATCTGCGACATGCGCCGGTACTGCTCCGCCTCCGGGTCGGTGACGGCCATCACGATCGCGAACGTCGCCCCGATGGCGCCGCTGGTGAACCACTTGTGGCCGTTGATCACCCAGTCGTCGCCGTCGCGGGTGGCGCGCGTCTGGAGTCCGGTCGGGTCGGCGCCGGAGACCTCCGGCTCCGTCATCGAGAAGCAGGACCGGATCTCGCCCGCGACGAGCGGCTTGAGGTAGCGGTCCTGCTGCTCCTTCGTGCCGAACTGATGGAGGATCTCGGCGTTGCCGGTATCGGGCGCCGCGCAGCCGAACGCCCGAGGCGCGTAGGGGCTGCGGCCGAGGATTTCATTCACGTAGGCGTAGGGCAGGAAGCCCGCGCCCGAGCCGCCCGCCTCCGGGCCGATGAACAGCGCCCACATGCCCTGCGCCTTGACGCGGGCCTGGAGGTCTCGCATCAGCGAGGCGGCCGGCTCCCCGCCTTCCTCGAAGACGTGCTCGTTGGGATAGATGTGCTCGTCCATGAAGACGCGCACCTTGCGGCGCAACTCGCTGATCTCCGGCGAGAGCGTGAAATCGACCATGATCGTTACCTCACTTCAGTGCTACGACAGATTCGGGCTATCGGCGGGCGGATTGTACCACAAGGGCCGCGCCGGAGGGCGCGGCCAGAACCATAGCACCACGGAAGCCGGGCGGACCTTCTCTTCTGTTACCGAAGCAGTTCCCTGCCGATGATGAGCCGCCGGATCTCCGATGTGCCAGCTCCGATTTCGAGCAGCTTCGCGTCGCGGACTAGCCGCCCGAGCGGCAGCTCGTTGAGGTAGCCGTAGCCGCCATGGATCTGCATCGCGTCCAGCGCCACCCGCGTCGCCACCTCGGCGGCGAACAAGATGGCGGCGGCTGCTTCCTTGTGCGCCTCGCCCTGCTCCGCCAGGACCGCCGTCTGGTAGACCAACGCGCGCGCCGCTTCGATCTGCGTATACATGTCGGCCAGCTTCGCCTGGATCAGTTGAAAGCTGCCTATTGGCTGTCCGAACTGGTGGCGCTCCTTGGCGTAGTCGATGGAGAGCGCCAGCGCCTCTTCCGCGATGCCGAGCGCTTCGCCCGCCAGGAACGCGCGCTCGACATCAAGACCTCGCCGCATGACCGCCGCGCCTTCCCCCGCCCTGCCGAGAACGTTCTTGCGCGGAACGCGGCAGTCTTCCAGGAGAATCTCGGCTGTGGGCGATCCCCGGTGCCCGAACTTGTCGAAGACGCGCGATACCGAGAACCCCGGAAGGCGTCGTTCGACGATGAAAGAGGTGATCTCCCGCTCGCCCGCGGCGCCGCTCTTCGCATAGAGGACGACGACGTCGGCGATGGACCCGTTGGTGATCAGCGTCTTGCTGCCGTTCAGGACGAAGTCATCGCCGTCCGCGACAGCCCTCGTCTCGATGCCCATCGCGTCGGAGCCGGCGTTGGGCTCCGTGATCGCCAGCGCGCCGATCAGTTCGCCCGAGCACAGGCCGGGCAGATACTCGCGCCGCTGCTCTTCCGTGCCGTTCGTATACAGGTTGTGGACGCACAGGTTCGCGTGGGCACCGTACGACAACGCCACCGAGGCTGAGACGCGCGCCAGCTGCTCGATGACGAGCACGCCAGACAGGAGATCGGCGCCGGCGCCTCCGTACTCCGACGGGACGGTGACACCCAGGATCCCCAGGGCTCCGAGACGCGGAAACAGGTCCGGTGGAAAGGCGTCGTTCCTATCGATCTCGTCCGCGACCGGCGCCAGCTCCCGCCGCGCGAAGGCCAGCACGGTCTGGCGCAGCAGCCGGTGCTCCTCAGTCAGCAGATCGTGCCTCATACGGTCGGTATACAGCGAGGGGGCCTCGCCGGCAACATCAGGCCCGGCGCCGGCAGCGTGAGCGCAGCCGACGGGCTAGTTGCCGAAGTCCCACCCCTGACCGGCATGGTACCGGTTGAGCACGTTCTTGGCGATCAGGATCTTGTGCACTTCGTCGGGCCCATCAGCGATTCGCAATGTCCGCGCGCCCTGGTACATGCCAGCGAGCGGCAGGTCGCCCGACACGCCGGCCGCGCCCCACACCTGGATCGCGCGGTCGACCACGCGGTGATACGCCGCCGGCACGAAGATCTTGATCGCCGAGATGTCGGTGCGCGGATCAAGGCCGCCTTCGATCTTTTCAGCCGTGTGGATCGTCATGAGCCGGGCTGCCTGGATGTCAATGTACGACTCCGCGATGAAGCCCTGCATGAACTGCTTCGTCTCCAACAGCCCGCCGTGCACCTCGCGAGTCATCGTGCGCTCCACCATCAGGTCGAAGGCGCGCCACATCTGCCCGATCGAGTTCATGCAGTGATAGACGCGCCCCGCGCCCAGCCGGTCCTGCGCCGCTTGGTGTCCGGATCCCGTCTGACCGAGCTGGTTCGTCACCGGCACGCGCACGCCGTCGTAGATGATCTCGCAGTGATCGCTGTCATGGCCCCACACCGGAACGCCCCGCACAACGGTCACGCCGGGCGTGTCCTTCGGCACGATGATCTGGGTCATCTTGCCGTTGCGGTCGGCCGGCCCCTCGGGGTCCTCGGTGCGACACATGACGATGAAGAAGTCCGCACGCTTGCCATTCGATGTGAACCACTTGTGGCCGTTGACGACCCACTCGTCCCCGTCGCGCCGCGCCGTCGTCTGGAGCGAGCGCGGGTCGGAGCCGGGCTGATCCGGTTCGGTCATGGAGAAGCCGGATTCCATCCTGCCCTCGATGAGCGGGACCAGCCAGTTCCGTTTCTGCTCGTCGGTCCCGTACTTGAGCAGGATCGTCTGGTTGCCCGAGTTCGGCGCCACTACGCCGAACAGCGACGCCGCGCCCACCGCGTACGCGAGCACCTCGTTCATATAGGCGTGCTCCAGGAAATTGAGCCCGGCTCCGCCATACTCCTCAGGCAGGTGCGGCGCCCAGAGCCCGGCCTGCTTCACCTTCGCCTTGATCTCTTCGCGGAGCTGACGGGCATCCTCCACCTCGCGTTCCGTCAGCCGCCCGTCCGTGCGCCACGCCCAGAGCGCGTTCTCGTTCGGGAGAATCTCCTTGTTCACGATCTGCGCCGTCAGCAAGCGGATCTCGTTGACCCGGTCCGGAACGGTCGGGATGGGCTGGATGTTCATGCGCATGGAAACCCCCTTTGCTGCGGCGGTCCGGCCGCGATCAGTATCTGCAACACAGAAGACGGTCAGGCAAGCGCCTGCGCCTGATACTCCCCGAAGGTTCGCCGCATGACGCCACAGATCTCGCCCAGCGTGCAATAGGCGTGCGCCGCCTGAAGCAAGTACGGCATGAGGTTGTCCGCGCCGGTGCAGGCATCCTCCAGCTGCCGCAGGCAGGCGTTGGCTCTCGCGCCGTCGCGCTCGGAGCGCACGCGACAGAGCCGCTCGAGGTGCCGCCGCTCACCCTCCGGGTCCAGCTCCAGCACCGGAATGTCGGCGGGCTGGTCATCCACGTACTTGTTGACGCCGACGAGAACCCGCTCGCCGCAGTCCACCTCGCGCTGGTACCGGTACGCCGCGTCCGCGATCTCGCGCTGAAAGAAGCCCTGCTCGATGGCTGGCAGAACGCCGCCCTGCGCCTCGATACGCCGAAAGTACTCGATGCACTCAAGCTCAAGGTCGCTGGTCAGTCGCTCGATCACGTAACTCCCGCCCAAAGGGTCCACGGTGTCGCTCGCCCCCGTCTCATTGGCGATGATCTGCTGGGTGCGCATGGCCAGCAGCGCCGCCGCTTCGCTCGGCAGCGCGATCGCTTCGTCCAGCGCGTTCGTGTGCAGCGACTGCGTTCCGCCGAGCACCGCCGCCAGGGCCTGGAATGCCGTGCGCACCACGTTGAGGAGAGGCTGCTGTGGGTACAGGCTGCAGCCCGCGGTCTGCGTGTGGAAGCGCAGCCACCACGAGCGGGGGTTGCGAGCGCCAAACCGTTCCCGCATCATGCGCGCCCAGATCCGGCGCGCTGCACGAAACTTCGCGATCTCCTCAAGGAAATCGTTATGGCAGTTGAAAAAGAACGAGACGCGAGGGGCGAAGTCATCGATGTCCAGGCCGCGCTCGAGCGCCCAGCGTACGTACTCCATCCCATCGGCCAGCGTGAAGGCCAGCTCTTGGGCGGCCGTGGCGCCCGCCTCGCGGATGTGATAGCCGGAGACGCTGATCGTGTTCCAGAGCGGCAGCTCGCGTGTCCCGAACTCTATCGTATCCGTCACCAGCCGCATCGCGGGTCGCAGCGGGAAGATGTACTCGTTTTGCGCCGTGTACTCCTTGAGGATGTCGTTCTGGAGCGTGCCACGCAGCGACGCTCGTGACACGCCCTGCTTCTCCGCCGCGGCGATATACATCGCCCAGATGACAGCTGCCGGCGAGTTAATGGTCATCGACGTCGAGACGCGTTCGAGCGGGATATCCGAGAAGAGGGTCTCCATGTCCGCCAGAGAGGAGACGCAGACACCGCAGCGGCCGAACTCGCCAGCCGCGACCGGATCGTCCGCGTCGTATCCCATCAAGGTCGGCAGGTCAAAGGCGACCGAGAGGCCCGTCTCTCCCTCCTCGAGCAGGTAGCGAAGGCGCCGGTTCGTCTCTTCGGCGCTGCCGTAGCCGGAGAACATCCGGATGGTCCATAGCCGTCCCCGATAGCCCGTAGGGTGGATCCCGCGCGTGAACGGATACTCGCCCGGGAACCCAACGTCGCGGAAATAGTCAATGTCAGCAAGGTCACCAGGGTCGTAGATACGCTGGAGCCGTCGCCCGGACGCCGTGGTGAACTGCGGCCGGCGTTCGCCCCCTGCCGACGCCAACGCCTCCCAGCGTTGTCGCGCCTGCGCGAGTGCCTCCGCGTCGTCGGTGGTCATCGTACTGCTGGCCCTTGAAGGCTGGGCTTGCTCTCCTCGCTCGAAAGCGGCTCAGGCCCCATTCTACAACTCTACAACCCCTGCGCCCCACCAGAGGGTGCCATTCGGCCCGATCCGCGCAGGACCAGGCGGGCCGGCCGCGACGGCGCCCGGCGGCCGCCGTGCTCGGTGCGCCCGTGACCTGACGACCTCGGCCCGGGACGTGAAGCCTGTCACAATATCAGTGCCGATACCTCATTGGCGGGGTCGCGTGTGACCCAGTACGGAACGTCTACCAAACGGCAAATGCCGGTAGGCCATGTGGCCCTGTTGTTGCCTCGGTGGTCAGGCGTACAGTCGTGCCGGGGCAGCAACAGGCGAGGGGGGCACTGCCCTAGCCAGGGCGGATATCCTCGATCGCGAAGCGGAACTCGATGGGAGGAACGATGAGCACAGAGCGGTGGCCATCGCCTACCTGGCTGGCCGCGGGCGCTGCCACCCTGGCTGTCGGCCTGGGGACGGCCTGGGCGCTGCTCCGTCGCAGTCTTCCGCAGACCAGCGGCAGGCTCCGGCTGCGGGGACTCCAGGGACCCGTAGAGGTCCTGCGCGACCGCTGGGGCGTCCCGCACATCTACGCGCGGGACGTCCACGACCTGTACTTCGCCCAAGGATTCTGCCACGCGCAAGATCGCTTGTGGCAGATGGAGTTCAACCGCCGGCTGGCCTCTGGCCGCCTGTCGGAGGTACTGGGCGCCGCAACGCTTGAGGTGGACCGCATGATGCGGCGCGTTGGACTCCACCGCGCCGCCCGTCGCGATATCGAAACCGCTGACGCGGAGACTCGCGCCCTCTATGATGCGTACGTGGCGGGCGTCAATGCGTTCCTCAGCGTGGGGTGGCCGCTTCCTCCGGAGTTCTTGATCCTCCGCGTTCGCCCTGAGCCGTGGCAACCCGCCGATACCGCCCTCATGGGGCGCCTTATCTCCTTCGGTCAGGGAGTGAACTGGGACACGGAGATCGCTCGATTGCGCATCTTCGAGGCCGCCGGGCCGGACCTCGCCGCGGAGCTCGACCCAGCCTATCCGGCCGGCATGCCCGTCGCCATCCCACCTGGAGGAACGTCCACGGCGCCACTCTCCTTGGCGTCCACTGCCTTCGCCGGTCTCGCCCAAGCGCTGGGTGTGGGACTGGGAGGCGGAAGCAATAACTGGGCCGTCGACGGGACAAAGTCCGCGAGCGGCCGTCCCCTCCTCGCGAGCGACCCCCACATCTCCGCAACGATGCCCTGCACGTGGTACCAGGCGCACCTCGTGTCGCCGGAGTACAAGGTCGCGGGCGCCTCCCTTGCCGGCATGCCTGGCGTCGCCATCGGCCACAACGAACGCATCGCTTGGGGTATCACGAACGGCATGGTCGATACAGCCGACCTGTACGTCGAGCGCGTGGACGAGACGGACCGGCGACGGTACGAGTATGACGGGCGCTGGGAAGAAGGCGACCTGCTGCACGAGGAGATCAAAGTGCGGGGCCGCGCTACGCCTGTCGTCGAAGAGGTACTGATCACGCGGCACGGGCCGGACATCGGCCCGGCCCTTCCGGGCGAGGAGCGTCATCTGACGCTACAGAGCATCGCGCTGGATGGCCGGGGGTTGCTCGGGCCGGGCCACCACCTGAGCCGGGCGCGCGACTGGGAAACGTTCCGGACGGCCCTGCGAGAGTGGGAAACGCTGGCCATGAACTTCGTGTACGCCGACATCGATGGCAATATCGGCTACCACTTCGCCGGCCGCGTTCCGGTGCGAAGTCGCGGTCAAGGCCTCTTGCCCGCTCCCGGCTGGGATCCCGCGTACGGATGGGTAGGGACGATCCCGTTCGACGAGCTGCCTAACGCGTACAACCCGCCGACCCATTTCGTCGCCAGCGCCAACGCGAAAGTTATCGGCGATGACTACGCCTACTACATGGGCAACGACTGGGCGGACGGCTACCGCCATCAGCGGATCGTGCAGGTGCTGGCCGAAGGAGAGGCGCTCACCACGGACGACATGGCGTGCCTGCAGGTGGACGATCTTTCGTTGCCCGCCCTCGAGTTGATGCCCTTCGTGCGAGGGCTGGTGCCACGGAGCGAACGAGGCTGCTTGGCCCGTGACCTGCTCCTGCGCTGGAGCGGCCACCTCTCCGAAGACGGAGCTGCCGCTGCCGTCTTCCCAGTGTTCCAGCTCATCCTTTACCGGAAAGTCTTCGGAGCTCGCCTTCGTGACGGAGCGCTTGAGACGTACCTTGGAAAGGGAGCGCACGTGGTGACGCCAGCCAACGGCTACGTCTACCGCGCCGCGTCCAACCTGGTCGCCGCGGTCCGGGAGCAACGCGCTGACTGGTTCCCCGCGGAGAACGGTCGCACGTCGACGTGGGACTCGGTGGGCGCCGAGGCCCTGGACGAGGCGGCCGCGTTTCTCGGCGAACGGCTCGGCGATGATCCCCGCCACTGGCGCTGGGGCGACCTGCACCGCATCCGCCTCAGCCACCCATTGGGCCGGGTGAAGCCACTCGACCGGCTCTTCTCGCGCGGGCCATATCCGGTCCGCGGCGACGCCAACACCGTCTTCCAGAACTCGTATCATCCGCTGGAACCCTTCGAGGTGACGCTGCCAACGGCCTCCTACCGACAGGTCATCGACTTCGCCGATTTCAATAACTCGCAGAGCACCATCTATGGCGGACAGTGCGGCCACCCCTTGAGCCGCCACTACGACGACCTCACTCCCGGTTGGCTCGCGGGCCGGTCCCACCCCATGCTCTGGGACCGTGATAAGATCGAGCCGATGACGGAAGCATCTCTTCAGCTCGAGCCCGCGGACCCGCGGTAGCCCGGCGAGGCTGCCATGGCCGCCGATCGCAACAAGTACGTCCTGGCTATCGATCTGGGCACGGGCGGCCCCAAGGTCGCGATCGTCTCCGTGCGCGGCGAGATAGCCGGTCACGAGTTCGAGAAGACTGATCTCCTCCTCCTGCCGGACGGTGGCGCTGAGCAGGACCCGGCAGACTGGTGGCGAGCCATCACCACAGCCGCCAAGAGGCTGCTCGGCAGAGGTCTCGTCCCTGCCGAGGACATCGTGGCGATGAGCTGCACAACCCAGTGGATGGGCACCGTCGCCGTCGACCGCGACGGCCACCACCTGATGAACGCCGTCATCTGGATGGACACCAGAGGCGCCAGGCACGCCGCCCGCGTCACCGGCGGATGGCCTCGGTTGGCCGGGTACGGCGCAGCAAAGCTCTGGCGATGGCTGCGGCTGACCGGCGGGGTCCCGTCCCGGACGGGCAAGGACTCGCTCGGCCACATCCTCTACATCCAACACGAGGCGCCAGACGTCTACCGGCAGACGTTCAAGTTCCTGGAGCCAATGGACTATCTCAACCTGCGTCTCACCGGCAAGGCCGCGGCTTCTTACGACACCATTACCGGCCACTGGCTCACGGACAACCGCGATCTATCGAAGGTCACGTACGATCCAACGCTCATCGTGATGGCCGGTGTCGATCCGGGGAAGCTCCCGGAACTCAAGCCCACGGGCGCCATTCTCGGCCCGATCACTCCGCAGATCGCCGTGGAGTTTGGGCTCAACGAGGGTGTGCAAGTAGTCATGGGAATGCCGGACACGGAGTCGGCGGCGATCGGCTCCGGCGCCGTGAGGCACTTCCAGCCGCATCTCTACATTGGCACATCGTCGTGGCTCACCTGCCACGTGCCGTTCAAGAGGACGGATCTCTTCAACAGCATCACATCGCTCCCCTCGGGGATGCCGGGCAGCTACCTGGTCGCCACCGAGCAGGACACAGCCGGCGCCTGTCTTACCGTGTTGCGCGATCAGCTCTTCTGGCCCGACGACGAGCTGGCGAGCGGTCCCGCTCCACCCGATGCCCTCGACGTCTTCAACCGCGTTGCTTCACGAGTGGCGCCGGGGAGCGAGAAGGTCATCTTCACACCCTGGCTCAACGGCGAGCGCACGCCTGTCGAGGACCACCTCGTCCGCGGCGGCTTCTTCAACCAGTCGCTCAGCACGACACGAGCGCACCTGATCCGGGCGGTCTTCGAGGGGGTCGCGTACAATACCCGGTGGATGCACCGGCAGGTCGAGCGATTCGTCAAGAAGCGCCTGGACGACATCACCTTTGTCGGCGGCGGCGCCATGTCCGACTTTTGGTGCCAGGTCCACGCCGATGTCCTCGACCGGACGATCCGGCAGGTCAAGGAGCCTCGGCTCGCCAACGCTCGCGGCGCCGCCTTCGCCGCCTCGGTCGCATTAGGACACATGGCGTTCGATGACATCCCCGAGCGCGTGGAGATACGCCGGACCTACCATCCCACCGAGGCCAACCGGCACGTCTACGACGAGCTCTTCGCCGAGTTCCTCAACATCTACAAGAACAATAGGCGGGCGTACGCCCGGCTGAACGCGACACATTAGCAGCCGTCGATGCGCGTGACGGACCAGGATGGGCCTACCGGAGGAGAGACATCATGACGCCAGATGCCGAAGAGCAGCGGAGCAGTACCGTCCCGGAAGCGACGGCTACCATCAAGTCGTACCGGCAGCGCTTCGCGACGTACACCAGCATTCCTCCGGCGGGACGGCCGCGACAGGCCATCCTGGCGGAGATGGAGCAGATGCGAGCGCTGGAGGCGGCGCGCTGGGGCAAGGGCTATGCGTCGGGCGCGGTCTACCACGGCGCGCAGGACCACACCGACTTCCTCAACAACGTCTACGCCCTCAACTCCCAGGCCAACCCATTGCACGCCGACCTCTGGCCGAGCGCCATCAAGTTCGAATCAGAGATCGTGGCGATGACGGCAGGAATGCTCGGCGCCGGCAACTCCGGTGCCGAGCCCGGCACGTCCGGGGAGATCTGCGGGACGGTATCCTCCGGCGGCACGGAAAGCATTCTCCTCGCCATGAAGACCTACCGCGACTACGCGCGGGAGAAGCGCGGCATCACCAAGCCTCAGATGATCGCGCCGACGACGGCGCACGCCGCCTTCGACAAGGCGGGGGAGTATTTCAACGTCGATGTCGTCCGGATCCCTGTTGGAGACGACTTCCGGGCGGACGTGACGGCGACGGAGCAGGCGATCACCGACAACACGATCGTACTCGTCGGTTCCGCCCCGCAGTTCCCGCACGGCGTGATCGATCCCATCGGCCAGCTGTCGGAGCTTGCCCGCTCACGGGGCATCGGCTTCCACACGGACGCGTGCCTCGGCGGATTCCTCCTGCCCTGGGCGGAAAGACTGGGCTACGATGTGCCACCGTTTGATTTCCGCCTCCCGGGCGTTACCTCGATGTCAGCCGATACGCACAAATACGGCTATGCCGCCAAAGGCACGTCGGTGATCTTGTACCGTGGCCGCGAGCTGCGGCACTACCAGTACTTCGCGACGACGGAGTGGCCGGGCGGGTTGTACTGCTCGCCGACGTTCGCCGGGAGCCGGCCCGGCGCGCTCAGCGCCGCCTGCTGGGCAGCCATGGTATCGATCGGGGAAGAGGGCTATCTCAAGAGCGCGCAGCGCATCCTGGAGACGGCCGCAAAGATGAGGCAGGGCGTCATGACGATCCCGGATCTGGAGCTCTTCGGCGACTCGCTCTTCGTCGTCGCCTTCGGGTCCAAGGACCTGGACATCTACAAGGTGCTCGACGCGATGACCGGAAGGGGCTGGAGCCTGAACGGACTGCACAAGCCCGCGTGCGTGCATCTGTGCGTGACGCTGCTCCATACCGAGCCCGGCGTCGCGGACCGGTTCATCGATGACCTGCAGGCTGCCGTCGCATTCGTCAAGGACATGCCGGACTGGCAGGGCGAGATGGCACCCGTCTATGGCATGGCGAACACCGTGCCGAACAGGGGCGTCGTCGCCGATGCCATGCGGGAGTACATGGACGGCTGGTACCGGACCGCGTAACCGCGAGCCGGTTGATCGCGGACCGCCATATATCAGAACGCACGGCCCCTATTCTATTTGACCCGTAGCGGGCCAGTTCTAGAGTCGAGCCGTGCGCCTCATCTTCAGATGGAGCGGAAGACGAGGTACACGCCGCTTCAACGTCCGGCCCCGCCAGCGCGACCCATCCTTCCCATCAGAGCAGCTCGCCGGAGCCCCGCTCGCCTGACGGCGTAGCCATCCGCCAGCGGCGCGCGCCCGGACGAACGGGTGGGCGACCACCCATGCCCCGGCGAGCTGCCCTGCGGGGAAGATTGTTCGGTCGACTTCCGGCCCCGCAGGCTCCTTCGTGTCCGGCGCAGCTTCCTACCCGTCCGGCCGGCCAGCCCGTCGCGCAGCGCGCGCGCGCTTCTCTCTCCTCCCTCTCGGAGAGATGCGCGCCGCCTGCCACTACGGCTGCCGGCCGGGCGGGGCTGCACCGGCTGCTGCTGGCGGGGAGCGCGGCCCTGGCGCTGCTGCGCGAGCTGCTGCACCCACTTTGGGATCTAGCCCGCCGTAGGAGTACGCGGGTGATCGGCCGGCGGGGCGGGCGGGTTAGGGCGTGCCAGCCCGCGGTGTCCCCGCCGGCCCGATCCATAGCTGCAGCGTCGCGCCCACCGCGCGCGGAGGCCGCCCGCTGATGGAGCTCAACCCGATCGAGGAGATCATCGCGTCGTGGCCGCTGTGGTCACGGCTGCTGCCCGCCGCCGTGCTCGGCGCGCTCGCCGCGGTCGGCGTCTGGTCGACCCGCAAGGACGTCCGGGGGAAGTAATGGACGACCGCCCGGCGCCCTTGCACGGCAACCTCCGCCTTGCCACGTACTGCGACGGCGACACCGACTGGTGGCCCGGCTGCGGTTCGTGCGGCGCCTGCGGCGGGCCTATTCCGAAGACGGAGCGCGCGCCCCTCGGCGGCAGCGCCCGCCAGCCGGCGCGCTTCTGCCGCCCGGCCTGCAAGCGCTGGTGGCGCGACAACCACCACTGGCCCTCGGCGCGCCGGGCGTGCCTCAAGCGCGACCGCTTCACCTGCACGCGCTGCCACCGCCGCGCGACGACGTCGGCCTCGCGCCGGCGGCCCGGCCGCATCGAGCCGGCGGGGCTCCCCAACGTCCAGCTGGAGGTCAACCACAAGACGCCGCTCGCGGACGATCGTGGTGGCGGCAGCCACGGCGGCGACGGCTACAAGACGGGCTGCCAGCACCACCAGGACGGCCTCGAGACGGTGTGCGACGGCTGCCACGCCGAGATCACGACCGGGCAGGGCCGCGAGCGCCGGGAGCGCGCGGAGCGCGCGCCCGGCCGCGTCGTGCGCCCGGAGGTCGTAGGACCAGGAGGGCGCGTATGAGCACGCCGACAGCGCCGCGCACGACCACCAATCTGAAGTCGATCGCCGGCGGGAAGGCCTACGGCGAGCACACGCGGGTGCTCGCACCGTCCGTGAATGGCGGTCCGCAACGCGCCGCCGATGACCTCTACCCGGTGCCGGACGACGACCGCTTCGAGGAAGCCGACTACATGGCCGCGCCGGATCTCGGCGAGGTGGCGCGCGCGCTGATCAAGGCGGAGCCGGCGCGGTTCGACCACTTCAAGGGCCTGCGCGTCATCTACCTGTGGCGGCGCAAGGGCGGCACGCACGCCGGCGGCCGCCTGACGCTCGGCAAGTGCCAGAAGCCCGGCGGCCTGCTCGCCTACTTCGCGGACGCCGAGTTCGTCATCTGGGTCGCCGCCGACCACCACAGGGAGCGCGTCGCCGGCGCACGCGCCGGCGCGACGCGCTTCGAGATCGAGGCCGTCGTCTTCCACGAGATGTGCCACATCGGCATCGAGTGCAACGAGAAGGGCGAGTGCCGCAACGTCGTCGTCCCGCACGACGTCGTCACCTTCAACGCTGAGATCGCCCGCTACGGCGCGTGGAAGGACGACCTGCGCGCGGCCGCGGCGACGTTCCAGCAAATGCCACTGTGGCCGGAGGACAGCGCAGCGACGTTCGTCCGCGACATGCAGGCGATGGTCGACGACGAGCGCAGCGGCATCACCGGCGTGAGCATGACGGCTGCCGGCAAGACGGCGACGATCGCCGCCCGAAGGAACAAGCGTACCAACGACTCTCAAGGAAAGGAGGTGCACATGCCAGAGATCAACGTCAAGCTGGCCGAGGGCCAGAGGGAGAACGTCGAGATCGCCGGGATCACCGTCACGGCGACGGAGACGCCGCGCACGGTCGACGACGAGGCGCTCGAGGCGCTCGAGGCGGACGACCGCGTCACCGTCGTGCGCGCGACCGACGACGCACCGGCGGCGGACTAACCGCCCCCGCGTGGGCCCGTAGCCCCATCACGTCTCGCCGCGACGGCCCGAAGCGCGGGCCCGCAAGCGCGGCCAGCGCGCCAGCCAGCGCGGCGAGAGGCGGAGGTGCAACGAAAATGGTCCGCATCCGAGTGCTCGATGTAGACGGCGACGCCGGCGACGTCCAGGCCGTGCTGGACCGGCTGGCCGGGGTGGTGACGGACCGCGGGGGCGGTGGAGACGCGCACGCCGGCGTGCTGGAGTTGGCGGCGGGTGAGCCGCCGCCTGCCGACGATGCATCTGCGGCCGCGGCCAGCGCGAACGATGCGCCCACCGCCGCGCCGCCCCCCCCCACCGAGGTAGCGGAGGCGGCGCAGCGGCCGCCCGGCGCGGACGCCCCCGACATCGAGGACGTGTCGCTCGAGGAGGACGTCGGCGTGCGGTTTGAGGCCGGCCCGCCGCCGCAGATCCACATCCACCGCCGCGGGCGCGGCCGGCACATGCACGAGTTCGTGCTGCCGGATGGCGCGCCCGCGCGCAAGCCGCACGCCGCGACGTGCAGCCGCGAGATCGGCGGTCGACCGTGCGACGAGCGAAGGACGTTCCGGCTGCTATGACGAAGGCGAAGCCGGCGAAGGCCGCGACCTCTCTGCCCATCGGCGCCACAATGGACGGCGAGAGCCTCGTCCTGCCCGACGACGCGGTGACGCAGGGCTTCGCCATCCTGGCCCGCCGCCGCAGCGGCAAGAGCACGCTCGCCGGTGTGATGGAAGAGACGTTCTGCCAGCGCGGCGACCCATGGGTCTGCTTCGACCCGGTGCGCGCCCACTACGGCATCAACTACCGCGACCGGGCTGGCCAGCCGGCCGAGCCGTCCGGGTACGACGTCCTGATCGTCGGCGGTCCGCACGGCCACGTCCCCCTCGAGGAGCACGCCGGCGCCCAGCTGGCCGAGGTGATCGTCGACACCGACATCAGCTGCGTGATCGATCTGCGCGATGAGAGCGACGCGGCGACGCGAGGCTTCGTCGCCGCGTTCGCCCGCGAGCTGCTCAAGATCAACACCACGCCGCGCCACGTCTTTCTCGAGGAGGCGCATGAGTTCGTTCCGCAGCAGCTCTGGGAGAAGGGCAGCCGCGAGCTGACGCAGGTGCGCTCCGCCGTCTCCCGCCTGATCCGCAACGGCGGCGGTGCCGGCATCGGCTTCACGCTGATCAGCCAGCGTCCGGCCGAGGTGGCGAAGTCGGTGCTGGAACAGATCGACAACCTCTTCATCCTGCGCATGAGCGGGCCGAACGACATCGGGGCGGTGAAGGGCTGGTTCGAGCACAACGTCGGCGACCGCGAGCAGCTGAGCGAGATCCTGTCCACGCTGCCCGCGCTCAACCCGCTGGCCGGTGAGGCCTGGCTGTGCTCGCCGACGTGGCTCCACGAGATCACCCGCGTCAACATCCGCCCGCGCACCACCTACCACGCCGGCCGCACGCCCAAGAAGGGGGAGCGCCCGGTCGCCCCGAAGCAGGTCGAGCTGGGCAAGGTGATCGAGCAGTTCCGGGCGGCGGCCGAGCGCCGCCACATTGCGATCGCTGAGGAGCGGGACATCAAGGCGGAGAACGCGGAGCTGCGGAAGAAGGTGGCCGCGCTCGAGAAGGGGCGTAGTGCGCCCCCCGCCGCACCCGCCGCGGGCGCGCCGCCCGATGAGACACTGATCGAGCGCCGCGTGACCGCCGCCGTGTCGACCGCGCTGGGCGGCGAGCGGCGTGAAAGGCAGCAGCACGAACGCGCGATCGCGCAGCTCGTCCGGCACGCCGAACGCTCCGTCCCGCCGCTGCGGTCCGCGCTGGACGGCCTGGAGGGCAGCCTGGGGCGGCTGAGGGTGGCGCTGAACGGGTCGATGGCAGACGGAGCGGCCGCGCCCGCGGCCCCCGCGACGGCTACGGTTCACATGACCGGCTTGCCGGGCGCGGCGCTCGCCGCCGCGCTGGCCGAGGCGGCCGAGCGGGGCAAAGAGCAGCTTGAGCGCAACGCCCGCGCCCGCAACAGCGACCCCGAGGGCGGCATCCCTGCCGGCTCAATGAAGATGCTGCGCGAGCTGGCCGCCCGCCATCCCCTGTCGTGGACGCAACGGCAGCTCGGCAGCCTCTCCGGCTACCCCCACACAAAGAGCACGTACCGGACCTACCGCTCGCGGCTCACCAGCGGCGGCCTGATCGAGGTCGCCGGCGAAGACGTCTCGATTACCGCCGCCGGCCTGGCCCTCTTCGGCGATGCGATCCCCGCAGCGCCGCCCGATCACGCTGCCGTGATGGCGATGTGGCGAGCCAGCCTGCCCGCCGGCTCGTACGCGATGCTGGAGGCGGTGGTGGCTGCCGGGCCGGCCGGCCTGACGCAGGACGAGATGGCGCAGCGGTCCGGCTACGACCGCTGGTCCAGCACGTACCGAACCTATCGCTCGCGGCTGACCAGCAACGGCTTGGTCCAGATTGCCGGCGAGACGGTGCGCGCGACCGACACGCTCTACCCGGAGGGAGGGCAGCTGCCATGACGGCGAAGCGTACAACTAGGCGGACCAGAGCGCGGCCCGGCGGCGGCGGGGTGGCCACGGCCGGCGCGCTTGCGGTGCCACAGCTGCCCCTGGCGGATTTGGATATTGTCGAGCTGCCGCTCGGAGACCTCGAGTCAGCGCCATTCCAGCACCGCACCGAGGATGCGGAGGCGCTGCAGGAGCTGGCTGCGTCGCTCGCGCAGGACGGCCAGCTTGAGGCGATCATCGCGCGGACGATTAAGGACGCCGGCGACGCCGGCCCGAAATACGAGATCGTCGCCGGCCACCGGCGCGTAGCGGCGCTGCGGCTGAACGGCGCCACGGCGGTCCGCGCTCAGGTCCTCGACCTGGACGACGAGCAGGCCTTCCGCGCCGCGCTCATCGACAACATGAAGCGCAACGACCTTGAGCCGCTCGACGAGGCCCGCACGTTCCACTTCGGCGTCTCGGAGGCGGGCTGGACGGTCGAGAAGATCGCCGACTGGATCGGCCGTCCGCGCGACTTCGTCAACGGCCGCCTGCGGCTGCTCAAGCTCGACCCCGCGGTGCGGCGCCTGCTCGAGGACCGCGCCATATCGATCGCGGCGGCGGAGCTGCTTCAGACGGCGGCACCTATCAAGGGCGCGCTGCCGCAACTCGTGAAGCGGGTCGAGCCGGGGGACACGGTGCACGACATCGAACGCGAGGTTGAGGCCATCTTCCGCGACAATACGATCCCACTCGGCAAGGAGACACCGTTCGCCTACGAGGAGGAGTGCGCGCGGCTCGGCTGCCTCGGCAAGAACCCGGCCGGCGCTCCCGTCTGTCTGAACCGCGCCAACTACGTGCGGCTCGCCGTCGAGCTGAACAACGACGCGATCGCGGCCGCCGTCGAACGCTACCGTGCGGCGCACAAGGATGCGGCGGACCTCAAGGTCTATTACGAGCTATCCGCCGTCGAGCCCGGCTGGCACAGCTACGGCTACCGCCCGCCCGCGGTGAAGGGCTACCCACCACCGCCGGCCAGCGGCAAAGGCATCATCGTCAAGGTGCCGGACGAGCGCTCCGAGTTCGCGCAGGGGAAGATCCCGGTCGCGCTCCTGAGCGAGCGGCAGACGGACCGCTACGGCGTCACGCAGCAGACGCCGGCGCAGAAGGCGAAATCGGCCGCGACGGCCGACACGCGTCGCCGGCACACGCTCGCGCTCCAACCGCTGCTCAAGGACGCGATGCAGGCGGCGGTTGACGAGCTCTGCCGGCAGCCCGCACGCGCGCTGGCCGCCGGCATGGTCACTCGCTACCGGGTGAGCGATGACCTGCAGCTCGAGGGCGACATACGCCGCGCGATGGATGCGCTCAAGATCAAGCTCCCCGGCGGCCCCAGCAGCGGCGACGGCCTGGTGCAGCGGCTGGCGTCGCTCGACGTGGCGCGGCTGCACCGCATCATCGCCGCCGCGAAGGTGTGGAAGCTGGACAACCCGTATGACTACGCGACGTGGAGCGCCGGCGGCGGCACGGCGGTCATCAGCGCGAAGCGCCTGCGCGGCTCACTCGCGGTCCTGCTGGGCGCTAACAGGGCGGCGCTCTTGCTTAGCCACGCTGATCGCCTGCAGAAGCAGCTGGCGACGGAGGCGAAGGCGACGGCGAAGGGGAAGGCTGCACGGCCGGCGGAGACGAAGAGCGGTGGCAAGAAGAAGGCGGCCGCGGCCCGCCGCCGGTCAACGAAGAAGCGCGCTAAGCGTCGCGGAGGGGCCCCATGAAGATCTACCTCGCGGCGCGCTACAGCCGCCGCCCGGAGCTGCAGCGGTACGCGCGCGAGCTCGTCCTGCTCGGCCACCACGTGACGAGCCGCTGGCTGACCGCCGAGCACGCCGTCACGGACGAGCAGCTGGTCGACGCCGGCGCAACGCTCGACACGCTGCGCCTCGGCCGCCAGTACGCGCGCGGCAACATCGCCGACGTCGCGCAGGCGCAGCTGCTGATCGGGTTCACGGAGGGCCTGCCCAGGCCGATCGTCCCGGGCGCGGTCATCGGCGCCATCGAGCTCGTGCCGTACGGCGGCCGCCACACCGAACACGGCATCGCGCTCGCGCTCGGCCGCCCCTGCTGGCTCGTCGGCCCGCGCGAGAACGTCTTCCACACGCTCGCCGACGGCCTGTTCGACACCTGGCCCGAGGCGGTCCGCGCGCTCGGGCTGATCACGGCGAGCGGCCTCGAGCCGAGCGCAGCGGGACGGCTCGGCTGGGTGGGGGAGGCGGCGGCGCCCGCGGAGGATCATCAGCTTCGGCCACACGACGCCCGCGGGGAGGCCTTGGTGCGGCCCGCGCTGGACCCGGCGGGAGCGGCGTCGTGACGCAGATCCGCGACGGCCAGGGCCCGCGCTACACGTGCCTCGGGACGCGGCGCGCCGGAGGGGAGGACCTGACGCGCCACCGGCACGACGCGGACGCGGGCCCGCCGGCGCAGCCCGCCCTCGAGCACGAGCACACGCTCGGGCGGGGCCACCACCGCCACGCTGGGCCGAACAGCCCCGTCGTGGCCATCACGACGCCCGTCGCGGCTGCTCGCCGCGAAGAGACGAGGGAGCCGGCGCCATGAGCATCATGCTGAAGCCCCACGTGGTGCGCTTCTCGCCCGGCTACGAGGGCCGCAGTAGCGGCGCCAGCGCGCAGCACCAGGACGTGGTCCAACTCGGTACGGCCGCCCCCGTCGGCGGCATGGGCGCGGAGAGCCTCTGCTGCCAGTCGTGCGGCGACGCGCTACACGACGACCTCGCGCTCATTCACCGCGGCCGGAACCTGCGCGGCGACACGTTCGAGAAGGTGTACCACGCCCGGCACGTGCTGGGCGGCCGCGACGCGCCGGAGCTCGCCGGCGGCGATCCTCACGGAGTACCGTCCTGATGGGCGGCAGCAACTACGGGAAGCTCCAGAACCAGCGCGCGCGCAAGCGCGTCCTCGCGGACGGCCAGGGCGCGACGCGGCGGCGGCCGAGCCACCGCACCAACTCGCCCCGCCACAAGCGCGCGTTCCGCGACCTACGACGGCAGCGCGCGCATCGAGATGGAGACGGCGTTGGGCGATAAGACGGGCATCGGCTGGACCGACGCGACGTGGAACCCGATCGCTGGCTGCACGCGCGTCTCGCCGGGCTGCGCCAACTGCTACGCGCTGACGCTGCACAACCGGCGGTACAAGGCGAACGTGAAGGCGGGGATGATGTGGAGCGGGCTGCAGGAGGAGGCGCCCCGCCGCCGCATAGTGGGGAGCGAGGGCTGGCCGCAGAACGTGAAACGGGTCGGCCCCCCGCCGGAGGGCTGGGCCGCGCGCGGACGCTCGCTCGGCGTGCGAATGCCCATGCCGCCGCAGTACGACCTACCGTTCACGAAGGTGCAGCTGCTGCCGGAGCGCCTCGACCAGCCGCCGCGCTGGCGGCGCCCGCGTCGCATCTTCGTCAACAGCATGAGCGACCTGTTCCACGAGGACGTGCCCTTTGAGTTTATCGACAGGGTGTTCGGTGCCATGCTTGCCGCGAAGCGCAACGGGCACAGGTTCCAAATCCTGACGAAGCGCCCGGAGCGAATGCACGAGTACGTAACGCGCGAGTGGAAACGAACCGCCTGCGGCGACCGCTTCGAGGAAACGTACAGCCACGTCTGGCTCGGCGTCTCGGTCGAGGACCAGGAGCGCGCGGACGAGCGCATCCCGCTGCTGCTCGACACGCCGGCGGCGGCGCGGTTCATCAGCGCGGAGCCGCTGTTGGGCGCGCTGGACGTGACGCCATGGCTCGGCTGGGACGCCTGCCAACCCGGTGAGGTCTGCGGAAGACACGCTCGCCTGTCCTGGGTGATCGCCGGCGGCGAGAGCGGCGGGCCGCCCGAGCGACGGCTGGTGCAGGAGTGCGCTCACCGCGGCTTCCAGCGCGCGAACGACCTCGAGGTCCTGCCGTGCAAGGAAGACTGCTACCGCTGCCACGGCGCGCAGTGGGAGCCGACGCCGGACGGGCTCGCTTGGGTCAGTTCGCTGCGCGACCAGTGCGCCGCCGCCGGCGTCCCCTTCTTCCTGAAGCAGTGGGGCGGTCTGCGGCCCACATCGGGTGGAAGACTTCTCGATGGCCGCGAGTGGAATCAGTTCCCTGACGGGACGGGCAGCGGGAGCGTGGCAGCGATCGCGAAAGCGGCGGGGTAGATCGGGAGGTTCGATGGTCTGGCTCAAGATGGACGATGGCTTCGCCGAGCACGAGAAGGTGACGGGGCTCTCCGATCGCGCGTTCCGCGTGCACGTCGGCGCGCTCTGCTACGCCGCGCGGAGTAACACGGACGGCCGCGTGCCGAGGTCGCATTTGGCCGTCCTGCGCGGGACGGTGCGCCATGCGGACGAGTTGGTGGCTGCCGGGCTCTGGGATACGAGTGCTGGCGGCGGTTGGAGCATCCACGACTACCTGCAATACAACCCATCGGCGGCCGACCTCGCGCAGCGCAGCGCCCTCGCCCAGCGCCGATGGGCGCTCAACCACAACGACGACCTCCGCGAGGCGATCCGTGATCGCGACGGCGACCAATGCCGCTACTGCCGCCGCACGGTCAATTGGCGCGACCGGCGCGGGCCCGCAGGCGGCACCTACGATCACGTCGTCCCCGTGACACAAGGCGGCGCAGACGACCTGGAGAACATCGTGGTCGCCTGCAAGGGCTGCAACTCGGCCAAGGGGGCGAGGACGCCCGCCGAGGCCGGCATGGAGCTGGTGCCACCGGTCGTCATGCGGCTGCCGCTCGAGCTGCGCGGCGAGCTCGCGGACGGACGAACTACACCCGACCTACACCCGATCTACACCAAACCTGCACCCGATCAAGCCCAGGGGCAGATCTAACCTGAGGTTGTTCTATGCCTTTTCTAGACAACCCGTACCCGTACCCGTACCCCGGATCCCGATCCAGATCGGCAAAGAACCGTGATCTTCCGGCGGAGGGTCTCTCTGCGATCGTTAGCGGCAGCGGCCCGCAGGGAGAGGCCCCCCGATGACGATGACGCCGGTGACGCGGAGCATCTGGGAGATGTGCCAGGACACCTTCGGGCGCATCCCTGCTCAATGGCGAGCGCAGATCGAAGCCCTCGACCTTGCCTTCACCAACGCGCAGCTCGAAGAGGCGTTCGCCATCACGAAGCACCACCAGGGCAACAACATCAAGTACGTGGTTACGTGCCTGGGCGGCCTGCGGGACAAGGCGGCGGCAGCCGCGCCGGCCGCGCGGCCGAAACGGCTCCACTGCGACCGCTGCCCGCGGACCGACTACGTCGACCGCATGACGGTGCACGACGGCCAAGCCATCTGCGAGCGCTGCGCCGAGGACGTGCGCGACCGCGGTGCGTTGACGCCGAGGGCGGACGCGGACATGGAGAACGTCGTCGTCGGGCGCGCACGGCTGCTCGAGCTGCGCGCCGAGCAGCCGTGCCGGATCATCGGCACGCCGCTGCGCTGCAACGAGACGCCGGAGGAGCAGGCGTGGGTGAAGCGCTGGTACCGGCTCGTCGCCGATGTGCGGCAGGCGGCCCGCCGGAAGGCGCCCTACATGCCGCCGTCGCAGCTCGAGGCGGAGGTGAATGAGCTGCTGGCCCACCGCCAGCCCGAGCTGGGCCGCTATCCGGCGCGGCCCGACCCGCTGTGGGCTGTGTCGCTGCGAGGACGGCGGGCGGAAGAGGCGGCTGGGGGCCGCGCAGCGGACGGCGCGGGGCCTGCGGAGCCGCCGATGTCGGCGAACGCGCGCTACGTGGCCGCGTACTGGGCCGGCGTGAAACGCGCGCTCGGCGTGGAGGTGACGGCGTGACGGCCGATACCTGGCAGCGGCCTGCAGGCGGCGCCCCGGTGACCGTTCCGCGCTACAGCGCGCCGGCCGAGGACGGCCCCTATCGCTGCGCGCCCTGCCATAAAGACCCGCGATCGCGTTGCTCGACGTGTGGCTGCTACCGCTGCGGGACGACGACGCGGCGCCACAACCCGGCGGAGTGCGCGTCGCCGCTGCTCTGCGGCGCCTGCTGGCGCGAGCCGGCCGAGTACGACATGGGCGAGGCCTCCGGCCGGCGCGGACTGATCGGGGCGCGCTGCGCGCGCGAAATGGAGGAGCCGGGGTCATGAGCATACGGGGGAACATCTACTGCGAAGTTTGCGCGCGGTCGATGGTTCGGCTGCACGATGAGGTGCTGTTTACGAGCCCAAGGCGAATGGGGGAGGCGCACGTCGGGACGCGCTTTCCCGGGCGTGATTATCGCGGCCAGGTGACGCTGAACGGCCAGAGCCTGAAGAACTGCGTCGAGGCTTTCGCCGGGCGAGACGGGTTTGTGCTGCTCGTCCATTGCCTGGTGCCATACAGCGCGCCGTGCCCGCAGTGCAAACGAATGCTTGTAGACGGCGGCTGGAGTGTGGAGCGCGGCGAAGTCGTGTTCTCATTGGAGCACGATGAAGAGGAGGTGTCGGAGATGAACGAGCAGACACACGCGGCAGCGCCGGCAGCGCCGGCAGCAACAAGCGGAGCGAGGGCCTGACATGGCGGCCCACAGAGCGCCTACGCCGGCTGGGAGCGCGCGTTGCGCTCGCCGCCCTGACGGTGGCGTTCTGTGCGGCGGGAGGAGGTGCTGATGGAGATAGCGCGAGCCTTTACGCACGACGCGGCGATCCTGCTGTTGGGGGTGTTGACCGCCTACGGGTTGCTGAAGATCCTGCGGGCGCTACATGGGCGTACTTCGGCCGGGACGTCGGCGAGCTGGAAGTCGGACGACCCGGCATGGCGCTGGTGGATTCGCAAGATCGCCACGCGCTGGAAGATGTGGCACGTGAGCCGCGACCTCTGGCGGATGCACACAACGCCGGAGGGCCCGCGGCGGCCATTGGCGCCTTCAGCGCCGGCTACCTCGAGCACGGAGGACGCGCGGAGTGGCTGACCCACTTCCTGGCCGACGTGATGCCCTGCGAGGGCGGCGGCGATGACGAGCCGCAGCCGTGGTGGCTCTTCGGCGACTACAGCGGCAGCGGGTACGTCTCGCCGGCGCAGTTCGACGCGGGCAGCTGGGCGACGGCCAGCGCGGCGACCGGGCGCACCGACCCGCACAACGGCTACGACGTCGGCGCCAATGTCGGCTGGTGGTCCGCGCACATCGAGCACCCGGGCGGGACCGGCGGCTGGCCGACGTGCTGGTGGAGAGGAGTAGTGCCACCATGACGATCTACCAGGAATGCGTCCAGGAGCTGAAGGCGGCCGGCGCTCGGGTCCACGACGGCTACGACGTCGTGATCGTGCGCATCGGCGATCGGCGTTTTCCCTTCGACCGCTGGCGCTTCAACCTGTTCTGCGCGCGCGTCCACGAGCGCACCGAGCATCGCTGCGAAGCGGCGGCGGCCACGTGACGCAGCACCATTGGGCGTTCAACGGGCTGGTCGGTGAACCGCTCGGCGCGGCGGCCATCCGGAAGCTGCTCGCCGACCTCGTGCGCGTCATCGACATGGCGGCGATCGCCGAGCCGATAGTCTACATCGACGGCAGCGGCTGGCGCGGCCTGCAGTTGATCGCGGAGTCGCACATCTCGATCCACGGGCAGGGCCGCGACTGCGCGGTCGACGTCTTCTCCTGCCGGCCGTTCGAGCCGCAGCACGTGCTGTCCTGTCTCGCGCAGTGGATGCCGGGCCGCTGGGTCGGTCAGTGGCTTGAGCGCGGACTGAGCGGCCCACGGCCGGCGCGGACGAGACTGGAGCTGGTGGCGTGAGGAACAGCAGCGCGCGCATCATCGCCGACGTTCACATGTTGGCCGGCCGGCTACGGCGCCCGCCCTTGTTCAAGGATTGGCTCGCCGCCGGGCTCGCGCCGCGCGCGCTCGGGACGTTTACCAAACGCTTCGGCTCCTGGGACGGAGTCCTCGCCGCTGCGGCTCTTCCGCCGCCGGATGCCGAGCCGATCTGGCAGCACAGCAACGGCCGCCTCTATTGGACGGATGCCCGGATCGCCGACGCGCTGCGCCGCGTCTACCAACACCTCGGGCGGGTCCCGCACTGGCGCGACTGGTGGGCGTACGCCCGCGCCGGCTGGACACTGCCCGGCTCGCGGCTACTGCAGCGGTTCGCACGGACGAAAGGGAGAGGGCTGTTCCAGCGCGCCCTGATCCGAGCCGGCGTCCGCCTGCGCCCATCGGACGGTAACGGGAGGCCGGTCTGGAACGAGGCGAGCTGGTCAAAACAACAGGATGGGTTCCTCCTCCAGAACGCGGGCGTCCTGACGCTCAACGAAATCGCAGCCTCCCTCGGTCGCAGCTACGCCGCGTGCCGCCGGCGGCTGTTCGACCTGGGGACGACGGCGCGGGGAGCGCGCGGCTGGTACACCGGCCAGAAACTGGCCCAGAAGCTCAACTGTCCAGTGACGCGGATCTACCGCGCACTCGAGACAGGCCGGCTCAAGGGCGTGAAGCCACCCGGTCGGACCTACTGGCAGATCGACCCGGCGAGCGTCGACCAGGCGCGCGAGTGGCTGTGTGCGCCGAAGCGGACGCACAAGAGCACGCCGCCCGCGACGACCGACTGGTACGCGACGAACAACGTCCGGCGCAATGGCGCGGGCAAGATCGTCGGCAAGCGTCGCCGGCGGAAGCGCGAGCGGATCGCGGCATGAGCCCGCGAGCAGCGCCCCACCCGTGCGGAGAGCCGGGCTGTCGCGTGCTGCTGGCGGCCGGCGTGTCGCGCTGCGAGGATCATCGCGCCGAACGTGTCCGGCCCAACGCGAACGAGCGCGGCTACGGCGCGCGCTGGGAACGCGCGCGGGCCGCGTACCTCGCGCTGCACCGGTACTGCGTCGACTGCAGCGCGGCCTCGACGACAGTCGACCACAAGCGCCCACACCGCGGCGACGCGACGCTCTTCTGGGACGAGGACAACTGGCAAGCAATGTGCGGACCTTGCCACAGCAGAAAGACCGCGCAGCGCGACGGCGGGTTCGGCCGAGCTCGCAGGGGGAGGGCGGATCGAATCTCTAGAACGAAGCGACACCCGACCGTCGCGCAGCCTCGCGGGGGTGGCCGCAAGTTTTGAAAATCGGGGGTGAATGAAAAACGTGGGGCGTCGAGGGCCTCCACCGAAGCCGACAGCGGCCCGCCGCCTGCAGGGGAACGCGGGCAAGCGCCCGTTGAACCAGCACGAGCCGCAGCCGGCGCCCGGCTCGCCCCCAAGGCCCGCCTGGCTGCCCTCCCGGGCACGGCCGTGGTGGTCCCGCCTCATCGAGCAGCTCGAGCCGCTCCGCGTGCTGACCCAGGCGGACGTCTTCGCCCTGGCCCAGCTGGCCGACGCGCTCGCGGAGTGGACGGATGCGGCGAAGGGCAAAGGGAAACCGGCCGTCGTGGACAAGGCGATGCGGCGCGCCTTCACACTCTACAACCGCTTCGGGCTCACGCCGGCCGACCGGACCCGCCTGATCGCCCGCCCGCTCGAGGAAGCCGACCCCCTGGATGAGCTGCGCGAGCGCCGCGACCAGAAGGCGGCGGCCCGCCGAGGCCGGGCGCCCCGATGACACTCACGACGAAGCGGCGGACACCCGCCGCAGCCTCGGCTTCGCCCACCCGCCCGCCGCGCCGGACCCCTCCCCTTCACCCCGTCACCGCGTACGCGCGAGCCGTCGTGGACGGGAAGATTGTCGCCGGGCAGCTGGTCAAGCTGGCCTGCCGGCGCCACCTCCGCGATCTCCGTGATGCCGGTCGCCGCGGCCTCGTCTTCGACCAGGATGCGGCGACCGACGCGATCGCCTTTTTCTCGCGCCTCCGCCAGAGCAAGGGCCGGTGGGCTGGTAAGCCGCTCGAGCTGCGGCCGTGGCAGTCGTTCGTCATTGGCTGCGTGTTCGGCTGGTGCTGGAAGGCGAGCGGGCTGCGGCGGTTCCGGACCGCGTACGTCTCGGTCGCCCGCAAGAACGGCAAGACGACGCTCGCCGCCGGCGTCGCGCTCTACCTGCTCGACTTCGACAACGAGGCCGGCGCAGAGGTGTACAGTGCGGCGACGAAGCGCGACCAGGCGCGCCTCTGCTGGTCCGACGCCCAACGGATGGTAGCGCGCACGCCGGCCCTGAAGCGCCGCATCCGCATCATCGAGTCGCGGGCCAACATGCACGTGATCGAGACGGGGTCGAAGTTCGAGGCATTGGGCGCGGACGCCGACACGCTCGACGGCCTGAACCCGCACGCCTACATCATCGACGAGCTGCACGCGCACAAGACGCGCCGCGTCGTCGACGTACTCGAGACGTCGACCGGGGCCCGCGAGCAACCGCTGGCCTTCTACATCACGACGGCCGGCCTGGAGCGCGAGTCGATCTACGCCGAGACGGACGACTACGCGAAGCGGGTGCTCGAGGGCGCGGTCGAGGACGATGCGTACTTCGCGTACATCGCCGCGCTGGACAAGGACGACGACTGGCGCCACGAGCGCGTGTACGCCAAAGCCAACCCCAGCCTGGGCGTCACCCTCGCGCTCGCCGACCTGGTCGCCGAGCGCGACAAGGCGATCGTGACGCCGGGCCGGATGAACGCGTTCAAGCGCCTGCGCCTGAACATTCGCACGGGCCAGTTCGAGGCCTGGTTCACGCCGGAGCAGATCGACGCCAACCGCTACGAGTTCGAGGAGGCCGACCTGGCCGGCTGGGCCTGCTTCGCCGGCCTCGATCTGGCCAGCACGACCGACATCACCACGCTCGTGCTCTGGTTCCCGGACGCGGAGGATGGCGGCGGGTGGATCCTCCCCTACTTCTGGGTGCCGGAGGAGGCGGGCCCGCGGCGTTGGGAGCGCGACGCCGTCCCCTACCCGGAGTGGATCGAGCAGGGCTTCCTGAAGACGACGCCCGGCAACGTCACCGACTACGACGTGATCCGCGAGGACATCCGCGAGCTGGCCGAGCGGTACGGCATCACGGAGATCGACTTCGACCCCTGGAACTCGAGCCAGCTGATCAACCAGCTCCAGGAGGACGGCGCAACGTGCGTGAAGATCCGCCAGGGGTTCGCCACGCTCTCCGCGCCTTCAAAGCAGCTCGAGGCGTTCATCGCCTCCGGGAAGGCCCGCCACAACGGCCACCCCGTGCTGCGCTGGATGCTGCTCAACGCCCAGAAACGGGAGGACGAACAGGGCAACATCAAGCCGGACCGGAAGCGGAGCGCGGAGAAGATCGACGCCGTCATCGCGCTCGTCACCAGCCTCGCCCGGGCGATCGACCAGCCGGGAGACGGCCCGTCCGCGTACGAGCAGATGGTCGAGGAAGGCGAGGAGCTGCTGTGAGCAAAAAGGCCAAGGGAAAGAGAACGGGAGCCGGATTCGTAACGGCCGCGGGCCTGGCGAAACTCATACGCGCGCGAGACGCCGCCAGCCGTGCGCTGGCGAAGATCCGGTCCAGCCTTCCGCCGCCGGCACTGTCCGCCCGCGCGCGGCCTTGGTGGGGACGCGTCAACGAGCACCTCGACCCGCTGCAGATCCTTACGGAAGCGGACATGGACGCGCTCGTTGCGCTGTGCGAAGCCTTGGCGGAGTGGCAAGACGCGGCGAACGGAAAGGGCACGCCGGCCAGCGGCGCGAAGGCAATACGCCGCGCCTTACCGCTCTACGAGCGCTTTGGATTGACGCCGGCTGCACGAGGAAAGCGAGGGCGGCGGGGGCTTGTAAAGCGGTGAGCGGTGACTTCCTACGCTCACTCATCGCCCAGGGTGAGGAGTGCCAGGACCGTCTCTTGTATGCGGTCTACTGCTTGTTGGACGAACACGGGGATGAATGTTCGTGCGGCGCCACCGACGGCAGCTTGGTCGAGGAAATCGAGGCCATCGCCTTGAAGACGATCCCGCTATGTAGGAGTGAACTGGAGCAGCTCGCCGACAGCGTGGATGAGGTCGCAAACTTACGAGCAGAACGTGACCGCGCTCAGGCCCGGCTTGCCCGGAGGACGCGAACGATCCCCAAGAGAGTCCGCGAAGCCGTCCTCGTGCGGGACGGGAGGCATTGTCGGTACTGCGGTAGAGATGTCGGAGACGCAGCCTGGCTCGATCATTATGAACCTGACGGACTGAGCACCGAGGACAATCTAGTCACGGCCTGCAGAACCTGCAACCTCACAAAGGGCCCCGTTCGGCCGAGAGCCCTGAAGAGACGACGCGGGATGGCATTGTTGGGGAGACGCCCTGAAACCCCACCTCTCTGGGAGGAGGAGAATAGCGTTGCCTGATGAAGATCCCGCGCGCCGAACCTGCACCATCGAGGAGGCAGCGCTGTTGCTAGGTATAGGGCGCACGTTGGCGTACGCGCTCGCCAAGCGAGACGAGTTCCCTGTGCCGCTGATTCGGCTCGGCCGGCGAATTCTCGTTCCAAAGCGGGCGCTGCTGCGCCTGCTGGGCGAAGAGGATGACTCACAATGACGGTCGTGCCGGCCTCTTTGATAAAGCGCCTACGCCGTGGTATCATATGGGCGGCGAAGGCGGCAGCCCGCGCGGGCAGCGCAGCCCGGCGGATCGCCACCGACACCGACACCTACTTTTTCGGCGGCCTCCTGCTGGTCGCCACTGGAGTCGGAGCGATGCACTCGATCCCGCTCGCCGCGATCATCACGGGCTGCGCGCTCATCGCCTTCGCCGTCTGGATGACGCCGCGGGCGGCGGGGCGCAGCCGAGCCGGGCCGTCCGGAACCGCCCGGTCGCCTGAGGAGGAGCTCTAAGGCATGGGCGTGGTGGCCGAGATGGCGGAACGCCGCGCGCTCGTCCTCAACCCGAAGCACCCGCGCGATCCCGCCCTGGCCGAGTGGTTCGGCGAAGGGCGGGAGACGGCGGCCGGCGAGACGGTCACCCCGACCACGGCGATGCGGGCCTCGGCCTTCCTCGCCGGCGTCCGCTACATCGCGGAGACGTTCGCCTCGCTCCCCGCCCACCTATACCGGCGCGGCCGAGACCCGCGGGCGAAGGAGCGGGCGGTCGACCGGCCGCTCTACAATCGCCTGCACGACCAGCCCAACCGCTGGCAGTCGAGCTTCGAGTGGCGCGACATGCAGCAGCACCACGTCATGCTGCGTGGCAACGCCTACGCCGAGCTCGTGCCCAGCACGGAGCTGCCACCGTTCGAGATCGTCCCGCTGCACCCGGACCGCGTCACGCCGTTCTGGGCGCCCAGCGGCGAGCGCGCGTATCAGTACCGGCCCCCGTTGGGCACAGCGGACGGCCGGCCATCGCGCGTCATCCTGCAGGCGGAAATGCTGCACGTGGCCTTCATGCCCGACGACGGGCTGGTCGGCGTGTCCGTGCTCAAACACGCGAAGGAAACGATCGGCCGCGCGCTGGCCGCGTCCCGTTACGCATCCCGCCTGTATGCTGGCGACAACATGCCGCGCGGCGTGCTCACCCACCCCAAGTCGCTGAGCAAGCCGGTCCGGGAGGAGCTGCGGGAGGAGTGGGAGAAGCGCCACCGCGGCGCCACCAACGCGAAGCGGATCGCCATCCTGGCCGAGGGCATGAAGTTCGAGCCGACCGGGATGACGAATGAGGACGCGCAAACGATCGAGTTCCTCAACTTGGACGTCGCCGACATCGCCCGCATCCTGCGCATCCCGCCGCACAAACTGGGCGACCTGACGAAAGCGACGTTCTCCAACATCGAGCACCAAGCGATCGAGGCGGTCGTCGACACCATCCGCCCCTGGCTGGTCCGGTGGGAGCAGCGCATCAACCTCGACCTGCTCACGCCGGCCGAGCGCCGGCAATACTTCGCCGAGTTCCTCGTCGACGGCCTGCTGCGCGGCGACACAGCGTCGCGCTGGGACGCGTACGCGAAGGGCTGGGGGATCGGCGCCTTTTCGCAGAACGACATCCTGGAGTCGGAAAACCGCCCGCCCGTCGAGGGCGGCGATGAGCGGTTCGTGCCGCTGAACATGCGCCCGCTGTCCCAGGTCCTCGCCGAGGGCGGCAGCGGTCGGGGCGGCAACCCGCCCGCGCCTAGCCCGCGCGCGCTGCCCGGCCGGAAGGAGACGCGGAGCCTGGAGCACCTCCTGCGGCTGCGCGACGCCTACCGGCCGCTGTTCGCCGAAGCCGCGCGCCGGACACTCCGGCGTGAGGCGGACGCGATCGAGCGGCAGTTCCGCAAGATGGTCGGCGCACGCAGCACGCGCAGCCTGACCGAGTTCGACGGCTGGGTCGACCAGTACTACGAGGGCTTCAGCGACGTCGCCGGGCAGGGCGTGCTGCCCGTCGCCGCCTCATACGCGGACGCGGTCCGGACGCCGGCGGCCGAGATGGCCGGCGTCGAACCGGACGCGGTCGACCTCGGTGTGTTCGCGGCAGCCTACGCGGCAGCCTACGCGGTGCGCCACATCGCCCGGTCGAAGGAAGGCCTGCGCGCGGCGCTGACCGGCGACCCGGAGGCGGTCCTCAACAACGTGGACGGGCTGCTCGCCGGGTGGCGCACCGATCGCGCCGACAGGATCGCCGCCCACGAGACGGTCCAGGCGGGGAGCGCGTTCGCGCGCGAGTCGTGGCGCCAGGTGGGCGTCACGCGGCTGACGTGGGCGGCCGCCGGCGGCGCCTGCCCGCTCTGCCAGTCGCTCGACGGGCAGACGGTGGGCATTGAGCAGGAGTTCGTGAGCGCGGGCGACCTCGTCGCCGGCGACGGGGTTACGACGCTCGTGGCGAGCAAGACGTTGCACCCGCCTCTGCATCAGGGGTGTGTGTGCTCGGTAGTGCTGAACTAATGAACATGTTTCCAGATACGATTGTTCAGGATGCGAGAGATGACCAAACGCAAACAGCCCCACGACCGATCTGCAAAGGAGGAACACTCGATGACGACACCAACCAGGGAAGAGACGATCGAGCGCCGCATGGTCGCGCTGACCGAGCTGCGCGTCGAGCCGGCCGGCGATGGTGAGGCGGGCATCGGGCGGCTGCTCGGCCACGCCGGCGTGTTCAACGTGCTGAGCGAGGACCTGGGCGGGTTCCGCGAGCTGGTCCAGCCGGGCGCGTTCATCGAGACGATCGGCGCGGACGACATCCGCGCGCTGTTCAACCACAACCCGAGCGCCATCCTGGGCCGGAATAAGGCGGGCACGCTCCGGCTCGCCGAGGACCGCGTCGGGCTGGCGATCGACATCCTGCTGCCCGACACGAGCGTCGCGCGCGACCTGCGCGAGTCGGTCAACCGGGGCGACGTCACGCAAATGTCGTTTGGCTTCCGCGCGCTCGATGACATCTGGGAGCACACGGCGGAGGATGAGCCCGACCTGCGCCGGCTGCGCAAGGTGCAGCTCTTCGACGTTTCGCCCGCCACCTTCCCGGCCTACCCGCAGACCGATATCGCCGTGAGGTCGCTCGAGGCGTGGCGGGCGGAGCGGGATGCCGCAGCGCGGACGGCGTCCACGCCGCGGCTGGATGCGGCGAAGCGGGCGCTGCTGCGGTAGGGGGCAGCGGTGGAAAGCGAACCGTTCGTACGCGTCTTGTCGGTGATCTGCCCAGTCCATGGAGAAAGGCTCGGCTCATCTGATCACGTGCAGCGCCTAACTACATCAGTCCTGTGAGGCGAATCACCGGTGCTGACGGCGCTGGGCCGCAGAGTTGCCGAGACTGCCTGAACGACGGCCGGCCCGAGCCTCACGGGCTGCTGTTCGCCACAGTCCCCCTCTAGCTCAAATCGCGGCGTAAACCGGCATCCCTCCCCCTTGACAACCATTCGCTAACCTGCCTATACTGGCACTCAGAACAAAGGGCGCGCTCCTCGGGGCCGGGATGCTGGCAAGCCGCTGACGCGGCGCCCGACAGGCGCAGACAGCAAGCCCACCCGCTGACGCGAGGCGCTAGCTGTCGGCAACCGTGAAGAACGGTGCCGGTGGCTAGCGCCCTTTTTGTTTTGCCCCGGCGCCACGTAGGAGGAGGGCAACACAACGTGAAGCTCCAGAGGCTCCCAACAACCATCAGGCTGATTATGCTGGCCGCACTCGCGGCGCTCACCACCGCGATGCGGTCGGCGCTCGAGCCGGCGCAGCGCGTGGGCTGGTGGAACTTCCGGCGCGATGTGCGCCGGCGCGCCGGCCTCTACATCGCGGCCTGGCGCCTGCAGCTGTTCGCCGCACTCCGATTCGCCAACGCAGAGCTGGGGTCGGTGGCGCTCGGGTCGAAGATCCGCGAGCTGCGCGAAAAGCGGATGACGATGATCACGTCCGCGCGCGAGCTCACCGACAGGGCGCACGAAGAGAATCGCGACCTGACGACTGAGGAAGAGGCGAAGTTCAACGCCATCTACGGCATCGGCGGCGACGTCAACACGGAAGGCATCAACGCGGAGGAGCGGAGCCGCCGCCTCGGCGAGCTGGGCCGCCTCGATCTCGCGATCGAGCGCGAGGAGCGGCAGCTCGAGGCGGAGCGGGATGCTGCGACCAACGCGCTGCAGGGGAACGGCAACGGCGGCGGCGCTGGCGCATCCGACCCGGCCGGCGACCGCCGCGGCAGCGTGCTGCCGGAAGCGGTTCGCCAGTGGCAGGCGAAGCGATCGGGCGAGTTCCGGTCATTCCTCAGCGACGACGACCGGAACGGCAAGTACGTCTTCGAGCTGCGCCACCTGAACGACGAGGAGCAGGCGGAGATCCGCACCGCCGTCGCCGCGCTCAGCCCGGTAGAGCGGCGCGCGCTCCAGGCGGACCAGGACATCATGGGCGGCTACACGGTGCAGCCGGAGCAGTTCGTGCCCCGGCTATTGCAGGCGGTGGACGACGCGCTGTTCATCCGCGGCCTCGCGACCGTCATGCGCCTCGAGAACGCGGACAGTCTCGGCATCCCGTCGCTCGACACCGACCCCGATGACGCCGACTGGACGGTCGAGCTCGGCACGGGCAACGAAGACTCTGCGATGCGCTTCGGCAAGCGCGAGCTGAAGCCCCACCCGCTGGCCAAGCGGATCAAGGTGTCGAAGACGCTGCTGCGCCGGTCCGTGCTGCCGATCGAGAACATCGTGCTGGAGCGCCTCGCGTACAAGACGGGCGTCACGGAGGAGAAGGCGTTCCTCACCGGCAGCGGCGCGCTTCAGCCGCTCGGCGTCTTCACCGCGAGCGCCGACGGCGTCCCGACCTCGCGCGACGTCAGCACCGGCAACACCACGACCAGCATCGCGGCCGACGGGCTAATCGAAGCCAAGTACTTCCTGAAGGCGCAGTACTGGCCACGGGCGGTCTGGATGTTCCACCGCGATGCGGTGAAGCAGATCGCCAAGCTGAAGGACGGCGACGGGCAGTACATCTGGCAGCCCGGCCTCCAGGCCGGCCAGCCGGACCGTCTCCTCTCCTTCCCGATGCGGGTGAGCGAGTTCGCGCCCAACACGTTCACGACCGGCCTCTACGTCGGCATCCTGGGCGACTTCGCTCAGTACTGGATCGCCGACGCGCTCTCGATGGAGCTGCAGCGGCTGGTCGAGCTGTACGCGGAGACGAACCAGACCGGTTTCATCCTGCGCAAGGAGACGGATGGCATGCCCGTCCTGTCCGAGGCGTTCGTTCGGGTGAAGCTGGCCTAGTAAGGCCCCGGCGAAGGGGGACACCAGGAAGCGGTTAGCAGGAACAGCTGGGAAGGGAGCAACACCAGTGCAGCACCTCACGAACAAGGTCAAGACGATCCGCGTGCACGCGCCGGTCGCGGCGGGCGCCACCGACATCACCGACTCGGCCGTCATCGACATGCAGGGGTACGAAGGCGTCCGCTTCATCGTGGGCTTCGGCGCCATCACCGCCGGCGCGGCCACGTCGGTGAAGGCCCAGCAGGCCACCGCGAAGACGAGCGACACCGCGCTCACCAGCGGTGCCGACCTGCTGGGGTCGAGCATCGCCGTCGCCGACAGCGACGACAGCAAGCTGGTCATCTCCGACATCCTGCGGCCGCGCGAGCGGTACGTGCAGGTGCACGTGCTGCGCGCGACCCAGAACGCGGTGGTCGACCTGATCATCGCCGAGCTGTACGGCGCGCGTAAGCTCCCGGTCGCGAAGGACACGACCGTCGCGAGCCAGGAGACGCACGCGTCGCCAGCGGAGGGCACGGCCTAAGAGCTGACGACTTGAGGTAACTCCGAGTCCTTCCACGGGAGGACTAGACCGGGCGGGCTGGGTAGCAATGGGGTAGCAGGCAACCCACCCTCCGACGCCCACCCGCCCGGTCGCAGCAAAGGAGAGGAACGATGCCACCAGACGGAACGTACCAGCCCAAGGTGTACCGCAAGCAGGGCGGCGACGAGCAGGTCATCGCCAGCGGCGGCAAGATCACGCAGGAGGCGGGCGGCAGCTTTGTCCAGCCCGTCGCGCTGAAAACGCTCGACTACACCGTGCTCGCCAGCGAAAGCGGCACGACCTTCAAGATCGCCACCGACGCCAAAGTCTTCACGCTGCCGCCAACGGAGGCTGGCCTGCGCTACACGTTCATCAACAGCGGCGCGGACGGCGCGGTCCTACTCGCCATCTCGCCCGCAGCGGCGGACGCGATCCACGGCCGCGCGCTCACGTCGGTGGACGACAAGGACCTGCTGAACACCAAGGTCACGGCGAAGGAGGGCGACTCCGTCACGCTCGTCGGCGACGGCGTCGACGGCTGGTTCATCGTCGCCGTCGAGGGCATCTGGGCGAAGGAAGCGTAAAAGGCCGAGATGCGCACGACGCCGTTCCCGAACATCGTCCAGCAGGCGGATGCCGCGCTCAACGACTCGGACAAGACGCTGGTCGTCCCCGCCGGCAAGCAGTGGGGCCTGCGCAGCGTCTACGCCAAGCTGATCAGCACCGCCACCGTCGGCAACCGCCAGCTCGACGTGCTGATCACGGACGGCAGCGACAACATCGTCGCGAAGTTCGTCGCCGGCGCGGTGCAGGCGGCCAGCCTGACGAGGGAGTACATCTTCGCGCCGCAGCACCCGCAGGAGGCGGCGTTCACCGGCGGCGTCATGCTGCGCGCGTTGGCCGGTGAGATCGTGCTGCCGACCGGCTATAAAGTACGCGTGTTCGACAGCGCGGCGATCGATGCCGCAGCGGACGATCTGACGGTGAGGCTGCTCGTCGAGGAGATGACGGACTAGCCGAAGGAGGCAGAGCGGATGGCGATGCGAGTGCGCATGAGGACCACCTACGCCGGGCCAGCCGGCACGGCCCGCGCCGGCCAGACCATCGAGCTGGAGGACGAGCAGGCGGCAGCGCTGCTCTCGGCCGGCTACGCCGAGGAGGTGGTGGAGCCGGCGGCCGAGGCCTCCGGTGCGGCTGACGCGACGCCCGCCGACGAGACGGCGACGATCGACCAGCCGGAGACGACGTCGACGCGAACCCGCCGGCCGACGCCGAAGGGCGGAGGCCGGCGTAGCGCGCCGCCTGCCTCCGCCAGCGGGACCAGCGACCCCGAGGAGGAGTAACGCGCCATCGCGATCGGAGACAGCTACGCAACGGCGGCCCAGTACCGCGCGCGCACCACGAAGACCGGCGCCACGGATGACGCGACGGTCATCGAGCCGGTGCTCGCCGCCGTGTCGCGCCTGATGGACCGCGAGTGCGGGCGCCACTTCACGAAGGACGCGGCGGTCGTCGCCCGCCTCTACGACGGCAACGGCTGCGCGGTGCTGCGCGTCGACGACATCGCGGCGACGGCCGGGCTAATCGTCAAGGTCGACCTGAACGGCGACTACGACTTCGCCGACGCGGACGAGACGTTGACGATCAACACGCACTACTGGCTCGCGCCGGCCAACGCGGACAAGGAAGCGGAGGCGGAACCGTGGACACGGCTGGAGATCGTCCCGGACAACGCGGTGATCAGCATCTGGCCGGCGCAGCAGCGGGCGGTGCAGGTGACGGCCGCGTTCGGCTGGCCGACCGTACCGGGCGGGATCCGCGAGGCGACCATCATGGTGGCCCGCGAGATCCGCGACCTCGAGCAGGCCGGCATGACACTCGACCTGCAGAATATGGACCAGGTGCAGCAGCTCGCGCCCCAGGCGTTCAGCATGATCCAGCGCATCAAAGCGCAGTACGGGAAGCTGGCGGTGATCTCGTGACGCGCATGTCGGTCGAGGTCGAAGGGATGGAGAGGCTGCTTCGCAACCTGGACGGCGCGGTAGAGCCGGTGTACGGCATGTTCCGCGACGTCGTCGACTTCGCCGAGCGCGAGACGGAGGCGGGAGCGAAGCCCCACCCGGTCGACATCGGCAAATTGAGCCGCGGCAACAACATCCGCAGCGAGCTGGCGCCCCCCGGTACGCCGCTCGCGCAGCTGCGCGGCCGCGTCTACACGAACAGCCCGATCGTGGTGGCGGTGGACCAGGGGCGCCCGCCGGGCAAGATGCCGCCAATCCGCCTGATTGAGACGTGGGCGGCCCGCCACGGGATCGCGTTCCACCCCGGCCGGGGCCGCAGCCAGCCCAGCGGGTTTCGGATGGCGCGCGCGATGGGCCGCCGCGGCACGCGCGGCGTGGAGTTCTTCAAGCGCGCGGCGGAGGCGACCGAAGAGGTGATCGAGCGGAAGACGCCTGATGTAGCGCGCGAGATCGAGCGCCGCTGGGGGCGGCGCTAAAGCATGGCCTGGAAGCCTGACATCAGAGACGCGCTCGCGGCACGATTGCTGGGTGTCGCCATCACGCTGCCGTCCACACAGTCGATCGCGAAGGTCTACGCGACACCCCCCGCGACTATCCAAGACGTGCCCTGCTTCATCATCTATCCGCCGCGCCGGGAGGTGAATCGCTCCGCCGGCACGCGGCAGGTGCTCTACACGGTGCGCTGCCGCTGCCTGGTGCTGGACGCGGACCTCGATGTCGCGGCTGACCTCGCTGACAGCTTCTCAGAGGCCACGATTGTACGGATGGAAGGCGACTTCAAGTTGGCTGAGGCTCCCGTTGTTGGGCAGACCTGCGAGGAGCCGGCAGCCTTTCGCTATGGCAATACGCAGTATGCCGGCTTCGATCTGTTGCTGAGGTTGAACGTCTGGGCGGCGATGGCACCCACGCCGTGATGGGCTGAGGGAGGAATGAGACCATGTGGAAGTTCATAGCAGCCGGTGACGGCGACAACGCGGCGGCGTTCGCGCTCGGCGCCCACGCCCGCGACCTGACCGACGAGGAGTACAGCGCGGCGGACGCGGCCGGCCTGCTCGGCGACGAGGCGCGCGCTCTCTTCGAGCACGTGCAGGACAGCGGTGGACCCCACGACGGCGACGCCGGCAGCGGCAGCACGCCCGCCGGCAGCGTCCTCGCCGCCGGCTCCGAGGCCGCACCCCCGCCGGCAACACCACGCCCGCGCCCGGGCAGGAAGGAAGGTGACTGATGGCAACGGGAGGAATCCGGGGTCTACGCAAGGTCCAGCTGGGCAAAGAGGCGACGAAGGGCACGTCCGTCCCGGCGACTGAGCTGCTGCTGGCCGAGGCGGAGGTCCGTGCCAACTTCCCCCTGTACCGCAACCAGCACCCCTTCGGCATCATGGGCGAGTTCGGCGGGCCGACGAAGACCCTTGCGAAGGACGTCGACATCGGCCTGAAGATGAACGGCGTCAGCTACGAGCAGCTGACCTGGCTGCTCAACGCGTCGCTCGACGTGCCGATCGACGGCGGCGCGGCCGTGCCGCCGCCCTACCACCACGTCTACGCGAGCGGCATCGGAGCGGGCGCGGCGCTCATCGAGACGGGCCCGACGCTGCCCGACTCGCTGACGCTGGAAGGCATCTGGACGGACGGGACCGACCCGGAGGAGGTCGAGATCCCGTACTGCATGGTGCGCTCGCTGACGCTCTCCGGCGACCAGAACGGCGAGCTGCAGGTGAGCGCCGACCTCTTCGGCCGCGACATCGTCGACGCGCCCGTCACCGCGCTCGCGCTGCCGACCAACCTGGAGCCGATCGTCGTCGCCGACGGCATCTTCTACATCAACACGACGATGGCGCTCGCCGCGCCCGCGATCGCGCTCGGCACCTGGGCGGCGCCAGCGGCCGGCTCGTGGGCGGGCAAGATCATCAGCTTCAACCTGGAGGTGGCGACCGGGTTGATGCCGTTCCACGGCGTGCGCGGCGCGCTCACCTTCGACCGCCACCAGGAGATCGGCAACAAGAACTTCCGGCTCACCGTGCGGGCGCTGCAGGACGCGGCCGCGTCGAACAGCCCGGCGGCCGAGCGAGTCGCGGCCGCGGCCGGCACCATGCGCTTCGTGACGCTGAACTTCGTCGGCAGCGGCAATAAGAAGTTCCGCTTCGCGGGCGCCTGCAAGCACGAGCAGGGCGACTTCCTCACGATCGGCGAGCAGGACGGTCTCGATGTGGTGGAGATGTCGTTCATCGGCCACTACGACCCGACGGCGGGCACGCTCGGACGGATGCAGTTCGCCGTGGCGAACGATGAGGCGGCAGCGCCATAACGGGGGGCAGCGCCTCCCGTGATCGGCTTCGCCGTCGAGCTGCGCTGCCCTGATTGCCGGGCGTTCTTCGGCACGATCACCATGAGTCCGACTGCGCCCGGCGTCATGCTGGGGCTCCACTGCCGGACCCGCGCCTGTCGCGGCAAGCAGCAGGTGGTGTTCTACGTCGACGCCGGCCGGGCCAGGGCCTTGACAGGCGACGAACGGGCTGCTATTGTGGCAGGGCAAGAGGGCGCACTCGCCAACGCGCCTGACCATATAGGAGGCTGAGCCGCTAGAGCGGCCCGAACATCCCAAGGGTGTCGGGCCGCTTTTTGTTTGCGAGCAGACGGAAAGGGAAGGAGCAATCAGGGTGATCGTCACGAAGCTACAGCCAGAAGAGCGGGAGGTGCCGCACGAGCCGGGCAACTACCTCTCGTTCCGCTGCCTCTCCGGCCTTCAGCTCGAGGAGGCGGAGGCGGCGAGCACGCGCGAGCTGGTCGAGCGCATGGGCGCGGAGACGCTGCACGCGTTGCGACCGCCCACGCCGCCCGCCAACGGCGCCAAGGGCCGCGCAGCTGCCGCCGTGGACGAAGTCGACGAGGCGCGACGGAAGGACCCGCTCATCGGGTACAGCCCGGCAAAGCTTATCGAGTTCGGCCTCGTCTCCTGGCGCGGCCCGAACTACGACGACGTGCCGATGCCGATCGCGGCCGCCAGCCGGGCCGGCGACGCCTCCGTCGCGGAAACGAAGGCCGGCCTGCTCGACAAGCCGACGCTGCGCTGGGCCGCGCTGCAGGTGCTCGAGGTGAGCCGGATCACGGAGGGGGAAGGGTCGAGCTCCGGGCGTGGTTCCGACCGAACGAGCGTTACGGCCGCCACCCCCCGGAGCGACTCGGAAGAAAGTGGCTAGCCATCGTCGAGGCGCACCAGCTGTTTCGCGCCGAGGTGCGCTTCACGCTGGCGGAATGGGATGAGCTGCCCAACACGGTGCGCGAGGCGGCGCTGCTCGTGCGGCAGTGGACGGAGGAGCTGAAGAACGATGCAACGGACCGCGCGATCGCGGAAGCGAAGGCGAAGTCGCCGAGGCGGCAGCGCTGAGGGATAGATGTGACGGTGACTGATGGTGACCGCGGCTGAGCTGGCCATCCTGATCCGCGTGCGCGACGAAGCGAGCGCGGCGATCGCGCACGTCGAGGGCAAGACGCAGGCCCTCGGCGCCAGCATGCAGCGAGTGGGCGGCCAGATGCGCACGGCCGGCCTGGGTATGACGGCCGGGCTGACGCTGCCCATCCTCGGTTTCGGCGCAGCTGCGATCAAGTCGGCGTCTGATCTGGCCGAGTCGGAGAGCAAGGCGAACGTCGTGTTCGGCAAGTACGCGTCGGCGGTGCAGGCGTTCGCCGGCACGTCGGCCGAGGCGTTCGGCATCTCCAAGCAGCAGGCGAACGAGTACAGCGCGACGCTCGGCAATATTCTGCTCTCCACCGGGCTGAACCAGGAAGCGGCGACGGGCATGTCGCTCGAGATGGTGAAGCTGGCCGGCGACCTGGCCTCGTTCAACAACCTCGACGTTGATGTCGCGCTGGAGAAGATCCGCGCCGGCCTCGTCGGGGAAGTGGAGCCGCTGCGCACGGTCGGCGTGACACTGTCGGAGGCAAAGGTGCAGGCAGCGGCATACACCGCTGGGATCGCGGAGCAGGGGGCGAAGCTGACCGAGGCGGAGAAGGTGCAGGCACGCTACCAGGTCATCCTCGCGGAGACCGGGACGGCCCACGGCGACGCGGGCCGCACGATAGGAATGGTGGCGGGCCAAACGCGCGTCCTGCAGGCGCGGTTCGCCGATACGAGCGCCGAGCTCGGCGAGAACCTGATCCCGCTCACCATCGCCCTGATGGACAGGCTGAACGACGGCGTCGACGTTGTATCCGATCTGTCCGAGCAGTTCGAGGGCATGGACCCGCAGCTGAAGAAGATCGCGCTCGGCTTCGCCATCGGGCTCGCCGCGGCCGGCCCGCTGCTCTTCATCCTCGGTTCGCTGGTGAGCAGCATCGCTGTGCTGATCTCGATCGTCGTTGCACTCGCCTCACCGTGGACACTCGTCGCGCTGGCGGTGCTCGCCGCCGCCGCCGCGATCGCGCTCTTCGTCATCCCGAACGAGAAGCTGCCCGCCGTGTTGTTGAGGGTAAAGCTGCACGTCATCGAACTGGCCGAGTGGCTCGTCCGCCTGGGCGAGACACTCCTCAACATGACGAATCCGATCGGCGCAGCAGCAAACGCGCTCGGCTTCTTCGGCAAGGCGGCGAGCTTCATCCCCGGCATCGGCGACGAAGTATCGGGTGCCCTGGGCGCGGTCCGGGACGGTGTGGACAAGGTCAACCCGGCCGCCTATGCCGCTGGCTTTGCGATGGACTACTTCGAGGGCCAGGCAGCCGAAGCAAGGGCGGCACTGGCTGGACTCGATCCTCAACTTGCTGCTACGAACATCGGCCTGCTCGTGACCAACAGAAACGCCATCTTCGCCGCGCAGGGCGTTGCTGGACTCATCGCCGCAGTTCGCAATTTGTCGGGTGGAGCTGCCGCGCCGACCGCGCCGCCTCCCGTATTCATACCGCCACCCATCCCGGTGCCCGACCTCTCCCCAGTCAGCGGCGCGGTCGGGGAAGCGATCGACCTGATCGCGCTCGCGTGGGCGGAGGGCGCGCGTCAGTGGATGGAGGCGGTCGAGCGCGGCGTGCGCGACGGGAGCATCCGCATCCGCGATGTCCTGCGGCTCGGCCTGGGCGACGCCGGCCGTTCCGCCATCGCCGAGATGGCGCGCGTGCAGGACGAAAACGAAGAGGTGTGGCGGATCATCGGCGACACCGTCGAGCGCGGCATCATCCGCATCCAGGACGTCGCGCGCCTGCTCGAGCTCGGCCCGTTCGGCGCCCAGGCGGCCGAGGACTTCCTGCGCGGCATGGAGGGCCTGCCGTCGCGGACCCGCGACGCCATCTTCGCCAAGATCGAGGCCGAGGCGCTGAAGGCGGGCATGGACGCGGCCGTCGCCTTCGTCGAGAAGTGGGAAGAGGGCATCGCCGGCCTCGAGGACACGCTCGCCGGCGCTGGCTCGAAGCTGTCGCAGATCCTCGGGCAGGAGACGGTGGAGAGCGCGACGCAGCGGCTCGACATCCTCAAGCTGCAGCTGGCCGAGATGGACGCGCAGGGGGCCGCTGAGGCGGCGCGGGAGGCGCGGGCGAGCCGCATCGCGGAGATCGAGCTGGAGATCAACCGCGTGCGGGAGTCGGGCGCGGCGCAGATCGCACAGCTGGAGGCGGCGCGCGCGGCCGCCGTGGACCGAATCAAGGTGTCGGAGGGGCAACTTTCCGAGCTGCGCAAAGCGCAGGCCGACGCGGCGCGCATCCTCGGCCTCGAACAGCAGTTGCCCGATCAACATCCGCTGGTGCGGGCGGCACAAGACCTGCAGGCGGCGCGGGACAAGCTGGTTGAGCTGGAGGCGGCGGGGGAGCGCACGGGCCGCCAGCGCGGCCTGGTGAGGCGCCTCGAGAGCCAGTTCCAGGTGGCCGAAGGTTTCGTGGAGCGCGAAGCGGCGGCGAAGGAGCGCGAGATCGAGGCGGCCAAGGCGGCGGAGCAGACGATCGAGGCGCAGCTCGCCGACGTGCGCGCCCGCACGGAGGCGCAGATCGCGCTGCTGGAGCGGGAGAAGACGGCGCTGGACAACACCGTCTCGGCGGAGGAGCTGCACCTTCAGCAGCTGCAATCGCAACGCGCGGCGCTCGAGGAGCTGACCGACCGCCGGCGGATCGAGGCGGAGCAGATCGCGCTGCAACTCCAGCTCAACAATGGCCTCCTGCCCACACAGGCCGAGGTGAACGCGCAGGCCGCCGACCACATCGCGCTGATGGAGGGCCTGCGCGTCGTCTACGAGAACTTGACGGGCGGCATCTTCCGCACGCGCGACGCGACGCTCCTCCTGGGAGCGGGCATGGACGACCTCGCGCGCATCATCCTGCTGATTGCCGAGGGCATCCTCGACCCGGACATCCTGCCGTCGATCGGGCGGAACGCGACGTCGGCCGGCCGGCGGACCGCCGGCGCTGGGGCGGGTGGCAGTGCGGGCAGCGCAGGCGCCGGCTCCGGCAACGTCTACATCCAGCGCCTGGTCGTGGACGGCAACCTCCGCGAGTCGCTCGAGGGCCTCGGCCTGAGCTTCGGCAGGGTGTAGGGGCGCGCGCGATGCCATACGACTGGGCGCCAACGCACTTCGATGGAGTGAGCCTCACCGCGGCGCCCTTCTCGTTGGCGCCCCCCGTCTTCGACGCGCTCAACGGGCCGCCGAAGCTCCAGACCTACCAGGCGATCGAATCCGCCATTGTCGACCTCGGCTCCCGCTTCGTGCGCGGGCAGCCCGAGCCGGCGGTGTGGGAGCTGCACGTCTTCCTGGACGCGACCGACGAGGCGCAGCTGGAGACGCTGCGCCGGACCTTCTCGCCCGAGCGCGGGCTGGTCTTCCTGCGGGCGGACGACGGCGACGCGGTGAACTGGCGAGTGGCCTGCTTCGTCGTGGGTGTCGACCGTCTCGACGCACCCCACTGGCTGATCCGGCTCTACGTCCCCGATCCCGCGTGGGAGGAGAACGCGGCCACCACGTCGACGCAGCCGAACATCACCACCAACCCATTCGACTTCGTCGTCACCAACAACGGCGATCGGCTCGCCCGCCCCGTCGTAACCTTCGCGCCGGACGCCGTGCAGCTCGATCCGGCAATGGACTTCACGATCTCTTTCCGTGGCTGGGTGGCGAACAGGTCGCCGTTCGCGCTCGTGGACGTACCCGTCATGTTGCTCGACTTCAACCACGCGGCGAAGTACTCCGTCGGCGCCAGCACGCGGCTCGTCAACCAGGTCGGCGGCATCACCGCGACGGCGGCGATCATCCCCTACGATACGACGGCCGGCGCGTGGTTGACCCCCGGCGGCTTCGGGCTCATCGACAACGAGCAGTTCTACTACGACGCCTTCGACGGCGTCCAGTTCAGCGGCTGCGTCCGCGGCGTCGGCGGGACTGTGGCGGCGACGCACGCCGATAACGCCGTGATCACGCGGAGCGACGCACTCTTCAACGGCGAAGACATCCGCGTATTCGCCGAGGGGGAGGAGATCGAGTCACACGTCGCCGGGCTGCGCACCAGCTCGTGCCGGGTGTGGGCGCCCATGTCGATGCCGGCCCGCCGACTGCTCCACACGAGCGAGGCCTGGACCGCCAGCGCCCCCGCCGACGGCGGTGAGGCGCTGTTCGACGAGGGCGTCGCCGACGTGCCGGACGATGGTGTGTTTTTCATCCTGAACTCGTCGAACGAACTCGTCTCCTATACGAGCCGGGACGTGGCCGCCGGCAAACTGAAGGGATTGAACCGCGAGACCTGGTTCACAGCCGCCGGGACGAGCGCCGCCGGCGTCGCGTGCTATCTCGTGAGCCATCCGCAGATCGTGGTAGCGATGGGCCGGAGGAGCATCGGCGGCACGAACGCCTGGCCGGCCGGTTCGGTCACGCCACCGCCCGCGCCACGCCTGCTCGATCGCCGGCCTGCGTTCCAGCTCGGGAACAGCAACAACTCGCAGTGGCGCTACGGCGACACCGCGTCCGACCCCGACACCGTCTTCTTCGACCCGGACCGCCCGGACCGCCCAGCGTCGTTTGTCCCCGTCTCGGAGATCCCGGCGGGCGACAAGAACGACGCGGCCGGCCTGCGCCTGGAGACCGCGCTGGCGCGCGCCGGTTGGACGGCTGACGTGCCCGTCGCCGGCAAGCCCGACACCCCGCGACTGTCGCTGCACACGCCGGTGGGCATCGAAGCGGTCGCGAGCGGGATCGTCTATGACGCGCAGCAGCGCCGCAACGTCCGGCTTCGCATCCTCGGACGCGACGCAACCGGCTTCGAGACGGAGCTCGCCAACAAGTACGACGTCGCTGAGGCGCTCGTGACGGCGCAGGCCGTCACGCCAGCGAAGGTGCTGCACGAACTCATCCTCAACGCGGTGAGGTCAGCGACGACTGGGAGCGGCCGAGGCGTGCCCGGTGGTGGCTTCGACCTGCAGCTGGAGGGCCAGTTCTACGCTACGCGTTTCACCCTGACAAACGATACGAAGTTCAAGGCCGTGCAGATTGCCCTCAAGGGCGCCGGCGCGTTCCGGGTCGGCATCTACGACACGTCGGGGGCGAGCCCTTTTGAGGGGTCTCAGTTGGTGCAGTTCGTGCACAGCAGCCAGGGCACCGGCCCAAGCTTCGCGATCAATCTGAGTGCCATCACCATCATCGAGTACCGGAACGACGCCGTGGGCGAAATGCTGTTGCCAGCGGGAACCCACTGGCTACTGGTTGCGCTGACCGTCGACGCCACGACACCAATCGAGTTTGGGGGGCTCGGCATCGGCGCGGACGTGAAGTGGTCTGGCTACCACAGTCAGTGGCACCTCAACAGCATCCCCGATGATGTGAAGACGCTCGGCGCGACCGACATCGTGGGCGACCACGTCAACGGCGCCCTCTCGGCGGTCGCGACGTCGATCCCAGTCAAAACGACGGCGGGTCAGATTTCCGGTCCTGGCCTCTTCTCTTCCGGCCGCGCCTGGATCGAGGATGATACCTCCGGCAACCCGATGGAGAAGATCTCCTACTCCGGGCGGTCAAAGACCGACCTGACCGGCGTGGTGCGCGGCATCGAGGGGACCGCTGCCGTCGCCCACGCGGACGGCAAGCGTATTATTCAGGCGGACGAAACGGGGGCACCGGCGTTCTGGTTTCGTTTCGTCCACGAGGGCGCGGGGCCGATCCAGGAGGAGGCCGGCGCCCTCGTGGAATCCGGCGAGGCCTACATCGACAATCTCATCCTCGAGCTGAACGACGCCGCCGCCGACCCGTTCACGCCCCTCGTGGCGGGGATCGAGGTGGCGACGTACCACCTGAACGGCGAGCTGAAGAACGTGACGAACGGCAAGGGCTTCGCGCTCGACTTCTGGTGCCCACTGCAGGCCCAGGGCGGCGGGCCGGTGGTCGTCACGATCGACGCCGAGCGCCGCACTGCCAAGTTCACGCAGGGCAGCTGGACGCTGGCGATCGCCGGTGCCGTTACGCCGCTCAACGACTCCGACTGGCTGCCACTGGAGCCGGGCGCGAACACGCTCCGCTGGACTGAGGCCGCGCCGTCGCTGGACATCGTCGCCACGTTCCGGGGGAAGAAGGGATGACGGGCTGAGATGGGCGCCTCCGCCGTCGCCGGCATCGCGGTCAAGCTGCGCGATCCCTTCCCGCCACACCGCGCCCTCGCCTCGGCGAAGGTGCCGGCGATCGACTACGGCTTCATGCTGATGCGGTCCGGCAGCGCGCAGTTCACCGTCTCCCGCGCCGACGATAATTCGCCCTACTCGTGGGCGCAGGGCAACATGGTATCGGTCGAGCGCAGCGATGGCCTGCTGCCCTGGTATGGCTTCATCACGAACCGCCAACTGGACAGCGAGTCGGGCAGCGCGCAGATCACAGCGGTCGACTACGCCGGCGCCCTCTTCGAGCGGGCGGCGACGCCGAAGGACTGGCCGCAGGAGAAGAAGTCGGCCGGCGAGTGGGTCCGCTCGCTCGGCCTCTGGGCGAACAGGGGACGGCCGCCGCTCCTCGTGGACGTGCGGGGCGTCATCGGCGGCGGCCCGGTCCAGTTCGCGCCCGCCGCCGAGAGCTTCACATCGCTGCTCGATACGATGGCGCGTTCTGCCGACTGGGAGTGGGCGGTGCGCTACGAGGGTATCGACGGGCCGCAGCACCGGGCGGCGCTCGTCTTCAGCGAGCGCGTCGGCCGCGACCTGAGCCGGCAGGTCGTCTTTCAGGAGGGCCGTCACTTCGCGCGGGCGCGCATGACGGAGGACGCGCAGGGCGTGCTGGAGAACGCCATTGCCCTTGGCGGCTCAGGCGCGGTCTCCGGGCGCGCCGCCGTCGCCGTCAACCCGTCCTCGACGGGCGCGCCCGGGGTGGACGGGTTTCCGCTCATCGGCCTGAAGACGACGCCCTCGTCCCCCGCGCTGGCGGGCACCCGCGTCGCCATCGAGCAGGCCGTGACGAACAAGGAGGCGTTGGCGAAGATGGCGCAGAACCTCCACCACGCGGCCGACTCGGTCGTCGAGCAGGTCTCCTTCACGATCGCTGAGACGGAGACCGATATGCGGCTCCTCGAGGTCGGGTCGCTCTACGGCGTGCGCTTCGCCGACCTGTCGCTGGGGCTGGCGGTGCACCGGAAGGTTCGCTTGATTGCGCTCAAACTCTCGACCGACGGGCAACACGACATCGAGGCGGAGGTGCTGTCCAGTGCCGCATGATCCGATCCTCGTGGCGCGGGCGAACGCGGGCCGGCTGCCCAGGCTGATCGCTGCGATCAAGGGTCTCGCGGAGAAGGCGGGGCGAAGATGAGGCGACGATGACGATCCGCCGCGCTACCGCTGCCGACCGCGCGCTCATCATGGGTCTGCTCGATGCGCTGCCCGAAGAGTTTCACGTGCCGTGGCCGGAGCCGGAGACGCCCGTAGACCCACCTCCGGCCCCCTACTGGATCACGTCGCCGAAGTGCCACGTTTGGGTCGATGACGCGATCCCCGCCCTCTGTCGCATCGACGCCATGCCGGAGCGGTTGGCAGCCGGGGTCATCTGGCTCCTGCCGCGGGCGGAACTCAAGGCGGATAACTGGCGACCTCTGATGCGACTGTTGCGGGCGACTCTCGCCGATGTGCTGCTCGGCCAGCGACAGGCGGGCGGCTGGACGGTCTCGGCAACGTTCGTCGCAACGGCGGACAACGCCGAGGAACTGTGTCGTTTCTGGCAGACGAAGTTTCCCGGGGCTGCCGTTCGTCGCCGACCCGATCTTCGCTTCGAGATCGTGTGGAACATGCGTGACGCCGCCCGTCAGGTGGTGCCCTAGATGACGCTCGTAGGACGGGGCGGGGTTGCGCCGGAGTGCATCCACGCCGGGACGTATGCGGTCGCCTCTACCGTCCCCGCGTCCTACTCGGTCGTCACCACGCCCGCGCCGAGTCAGGGGCTGGGACGCTTCAAGGCGGTCAATCCTGCGGCGACATGGTGGCTCCAGCGGTCGGGGATGACGTTTGCCGCTCAGCCGTGGACGTGGCTGGTACAGCGCGACTTCCGCGCCGTCGGCACGTTCTCCGCAGGGAGTAACTTCTGCATCGGCATCATGAACTTCGAGGCTTTGGGTTTGCGCGGGTTCGGGCAAGCGAGCGGTAAATACAAGGTGGCGTTGGTCGACCTCACGGGCGCCGCGCAGGGCACGAGTACGACGGAGTACGCGAGCAATGTTGACATCACGATCCGCGTCCAGTGGAACGGGAGTGAAGCGAAGGTCTGGATCAACGGGCTGCTGGAGATCACCGTGGCGACGACCGGCCGCCCGACTACTGGACAGATGATTCTTTGGTGGCTCGCTAGTGACATGGCGACGGTGACGAAGTATTGGGGCGTGTATTCGGTGGCGACAAGCGACACTGAGGCAGATCGTATCGGCACGAACCTTCGTCGCGGCCGGCTCGACCCCACCGGCGACACGACGGAAGACGACTTCGGCCAGCAGGGTGCATCGTGCGTAGCGGGAGACGCCACGTTCTCCAACTGGGACGACTACGCGGGCGGGGGTGCGCCGGATGACGCGACGACGTTCAACTGCGGTGCGACGCTAGGCACGAAGCAGGTCTCGTCGCTCTCTACGGTGACAGTCGCCGACGTGGTGCTTGGCGTGGCCGCGCGCTATTGGGCACACGCGAACATCGGCGACAAGGGCCATGTGCAACTCCTGGCGCGTCTCAAGTATGCGGGGAACGCTATTGACGCCGCCGACCCGCTGGAGGCATCAGCTACCTGGGTGGGATGGGCCGAGTGGTTCAGTACGCCTCCTGGTGGTGGCGCGTGGTCACAGACGATCATCGACGGCCTTGAGTGCGGCTGTTCTCGATTCGGCTCGGCAGCCGCCAATCTGGACGTCTCGGCGATGGCGGTCGAGGTGTTCTGGGTGGACGCAGACCCGCCGGCGTACCTCGACCTGGAGCACGACGTCGCGCGTGGAAGCAGGCGCGGCGTTCTGAGAGGGGTCGCCTAGATGGAGACATTACGTAAGTACGGGGTGGCGACGACGATCAGGCTCCCGATGGTCAAAGTGAACGTCCGCGACTTCGCGGTAGCCGCCGACTGGACACCCGCCGCCGGAGATGTGCAGCTCAGCAAGGACGGTGGGGCGTTCGCCAACATCGGGACGCTCCCCACGCACCTAGGCAAAGGTATCTGGACCTACACCTTCACCGCGACCGAGCTACAGGCGGCGGTGATCGCCGTCGTTGCCGTGGATACCGCACCAAAGGTCATCGAGGATCAAGCGTTTCTGATTGGCACCTACGGCAACGCCAGCGCCCAGCACGCGCTCGACCTCGACACGATCATCGAAAACCAGGTCTGGGACGCCGGCGCCGCCGGCCACCAGGACCCGAACAGCATCGGACACCGCATCTGGCAGGGCATCCGCGCTGCTGCGGCCCAGGCCGCGACGTCCACCTCCATCACGCTCGACGCCGCCGCCAGCTCCGTTGACGACTTCTACAAGGGCGCGCTCATCGTCACCAAACAGTCCGGCGCCACCGGCTCCGGCCAGGCCCGCCTCATCACCGCGTACAACGGCACCACCAAGGTCGCCACCATCACGCCCGCCTGGGTCACGACGCCCGCGTCCACGATCGGCTTCGTCATCTTCGGTGTCCCAGACGCCGACGCCATCGCAGACGCCATCCTCAAGCGCCCCATCTCCAACGTCGAGCCGGCCGGGACCTTCCGCACGCTCTACGGCGCCGTCGCCGCGCTCGTCAACCGCCGCCGCATCAACGCCGGAAACCTCGAGGTCTTCAAGACCGACGGCGCCACCCTCCTCGGCACGCTCGCCGTCACCACAGACGCCGCCCAGGACCCCGTGAAGGAGCTCGACACCGTATGATCTGCCTGCTCCTCGTTCTCTACTTCACGATCGCGCCGGCCATCATCATCGCCGACGCCGTCGCCTTGGCCATCTCCCCTCCCCGCGCCGGGGAGGGGCCGGGGGAGAGGTTCCAATGAACTCCCTCGCCTTCGCGCACTCGCTCTTCCTCGGCGGTGGCGCTGGGGTCGCCCCCGTAGAGCGTCCGTCCCGGCTCGGTGCCGCCTCCGGCGGCTTACGGGAGCGCGCCGTCACCGCCGATCCGATCCTGCTGGCGCGGCCACACGGGGCAGGCCTCCGCGCGCTGCTCCGGTCCGCCGCCGATCTCGACAAGAAGGCGCGTCGGTGAGCGCGTGGGGAGGATGAGATGGACAGCATCATCGCGGTAGCCACCATCGGGTTTGTCGGGAGCATCGTGAGCGCCGTCGTGCTCTACACGAACCGCCGGCGCAACGGGTCCGGGTCGGGCTCGCCGCGCAGCGCGATCGATCCGGAGCACGCGAAGAGCGGCGAGCTGGCCGCCGCCTTCTGGCTCCAGCAGTTCAAGTTGGTCTATGACACGCTCAACCTGCACGCGGCGAAGATGGAAGGGTTCGGTGTGAAGATCGACGCGCTGCGGTCTGAGACGCAGCACGGCTTCGGCTGCAGCAACACACTGCTGCAGGACATCCTGCGCGAGCTCCGCTACGACAACGGCAGGAGGGAAGGGAGGCACGAGCGATGAAGTTCATCTGGAACGCGAAGAGCGGCGAGATCCACCGGCTGGATGCCGACGGCCGCAGCCTCGAGGCGTGCAACCTCGACCAGATCGAGACGCGGGAGGAGATCGAGGAGGACGAAGCGCTGCGGTTGCTCGCCGATGGCAGCGGCGATCGCTGCGGGCATTGCTGGAAGGAGGACGAGGACTGATGGAAGACACAACCGTACTGGGCGGCCTCGCCGCCGTCCCGATCATCACCGCGCTGCTGCAGGTGCTGAAGCCGCTCATGCCGGCCGCCTGGGTCGCGCGGGTGACGCCGGCCGCGGCTGTCGCGATCGGTGTCGGGTGGAACGTCGGCCTGGCCGCGTCGACCGGCGAGCTGACCGGCACCACGCCCTTCCTGGGCGCAGTGGTCGGCCTGGCGGCGGCCGGCCTGTACTCGGCGGCCCGGCCTGTCCGGGAGGCGCTGAGCGGCGGGACTGGCGGGCCGTGAGCGGGCACGCGAGCGCGGCGGCCGACGCCCTGGCGTGGGCGTTCGCGCCGTGCCCGCCGCTGTGGGCCGCGCTGGCGCTGTGGGCGAGCCTGCTGGGGCTGCGGGCGCTGCCCGATTGGTGATGGGCGGCGCCATGCTCGACCTGGTGCGCGTCGCGCGGGCACGGAAGGCGCTGCTCGACGCGCTGGCGAGTGTGCCGGCCGGACACGACTACGCGCGGTCCGCGTGGTCGTACAACGAGACGGACTGCCTCGCCGAGCGGCTGCTGCTGCGCCGCGCCGCCTGGGTCGAGGACGGTTGCATGTTGAGCGAGGAGATAAGACGGCTGTGACGTTTCCAGCACAGTACCCGAACGCGATCGTGGTGGCCGCCCATCCGACGAACATCTTGCGTCCGGTGAACAAGCCGAAGGCGCTGTTCCTGCACACGCCGGAGGAACCGGTAGACGACTACGAATCTACGCCGCGCTGGTTCCAGCGTCCGAACATCGGCGGCTCGACGCACTACTACGCCGACTCGGACGGCGACATCTACCAGATGGTGCCGGAGGAGAACGGAGCGATCGCGAACGGCCTGGAGGGGAAGCCGCGGCCAGCGTGGGCGGACGCTACGTCGCTCAACTACCAGTCGCTCTCTATCGAGATCGAGGGCTTCGCCGCTGCGATGCACCGCACGTGCCCGCCGGGCAGCCGGCAGTGGAACGCCGTCAGGACGTGGATCGTCTCACGGGCGCTCGTCTACCGCATCCCGATCGACCGCGCGCACGTCATGGGCCACTACGAGGTGTCGAACCAGCGCAGCGATCCCGGCACGCTGAAGATCGACCAGCTCGTCGCCGACGCGGCGACGGTCGCGGCGCGGCTGATCGCGGCGACAGCCGACGTGCGGGCGCACCTAGCGATCCGGGAGGCGCTCTCGCGGGCGTGGGAGCAGGGCGACTGGCGGATGATCCACCGGCAGCTGCACGTGATCGGGGTGGCGCTGGACTAGTCGGCTACGCGGACGCATTCCTCGATCAAGATCTCGCCCGCGCGCCCGATGTCCGGGCCTCCCACGCCGGTCGCTAGCGCTGAGACCTCGGTCTGCGCCGCCTCAATGCTAGCGAGGCGCGCCTGGAGCTCCGCGGCCGACAGTTGCGACTCGTCGACCTCGGGTACGCGTTGAACGATCAAGGCGATCTGAGCATCGTTCAACGCGCGGGCGGCCTCTTCCCCAGAGAGCCCGGCCAGCCCGGCACACAGGCTGCGCGTGGTGGGATCGAGCAGCGCGGACCGCATCGAACTACGGTACTCCGACTCGCTGACGTCCCCACGAGGTAGGTGCAAGACGGAATCACCACCCGCGTCGTCTTCGGAACAGGCCCAAGCGATCGCCGCCAGGGCAACGAACATTGCCGTGAGAATCGCGCGCATCACACCAACCTCCCTTCGGTTCCTGCGGCGCCCATTATAGCCGGTCGGCCAGCGAAAGGCGACGCTGCTGCTCGACCGCGCGGAGCTCCTCGATGGAGCGCTGATAGTAGCGGACCATCTCCAGACTGTGGCCGTCGACGGCGGCCACGCCGATCTGGTCGGCGCCCGCGCCGATGAGATCGCAGATCCGCGTCACCCGCAGCCGGTGCGGATACACCGCGCCGGGCGGCAACCCGGCCCGGCCGGCCATGCCGTCGAGCAGCCGCTTGAGGCTGCTCTTGCTCAGCCGCCAGAGGTGATCGTCGCCGTTGCGGAGCTCGCCCAGCGCGGCCAGCGCGACCACGCCGACGGCGACGAGGCGCGGGCGGCCGCCCTTGCCGTCGCGGATAACGATCGTCCCGGTCCGCCAGTCGACGTCGCGCCCGCGGATCGCCAGAGCCTCGGACCGGCGCACGCCGGTATCGAGCATGGTGAGGAGGAGCGCCCGCTGCTGCGGCGTCTCGGCCGCGCGCAAGAGCGCCCGCAGCTCGGCCAGCGTGAGCGGCGGTCTCGCCGGCGGCAGGACCTTCCGCATCTTCAGCCCGACCGTCGGATCGCGCCGGACCAGCGGCGGCCGCCGCTCGGCCTGGGCCCAGCGAAAGAAGGACCGCAACGCGGAGATCCGCGTGTTGACCGTCGACGACGCGCGGCCGAAGCGCTTGCGCAGCACCGTGATGTGGCGAGCGACGAGCAGCTCGTCGACGTCGGCGAGCGCGTCCACGCGGACGGCGCGAGAGAACCTATCGAGGTGACCCAGGTAGGTGGCGGTGGTCTGTTCGGAGCGTCCTTGCTGGCCTAGGAGGTAGAGGCGGTAGCCGTCCCGCGCCGCGATCCACCAGGCGCGTTGCGTCGTCCGTTCTCCTTCGGCGGGTCTGCTGCCAAGAGCGACAACGAGGCCAGCTCGTCGGCAGGGATGTCATACAGGAGGGAAAAGGCCATAATGTGCCGTCGCCGGGGCTCCCCACTGATGCCTTCCTCGATGGCGTAGATCGTTCCTCGTTTGATGGGGCGGCCGAGACGTTCGCTCTCTTCAGCCGCCTCATCGAGCGTCCAGCCCCGGCGGGTGCGCTCCTCATAGAGCCTCTGTCCGAGGGGCGGTCTCTCCACAGCCCTAATTCTAGGCCGGCCAATGCGCTTTGTCAAATTGCGTTGAAAAGTCGCCATCATCCCCCCTTGACAACAGCTATTCAATGTGCTTGAATAGGCTCCATGACTACGGCACGGATGCCTAAACGCGTTATCGAAGTTGGAGCGGAAGGAGCGCCATGCCCGACAACACCGCCAACTACAACATCACGCCCGGAGAGTGCGAACGAACGATCGGCCACTGCTGGGGTCCAACCGTCACGATCACGCCACTTGCTGGACCTATCGCCCAACGGATGGGCGGCAAGTCGGAGTCCAGCCAGATGTGCAGGCACTGCGGCGCAAGGTCGATCAACAGGACGGTTCGCGAAATCGTTCGGCACGGCTAACGCATCAATCCGCCACACGGGCAAGGAAGAACGGGATGCCGTCCCACTCTTCGCCGCCGGCGACCGTTCGCATCGCCATGACGCTGATCACGATCTGGCCATCGACGACGGCGACGTTGTGCGAAACGGGCCGCCACCGGCCATGCTCGAAGCTGTCGAGGTCCTCCGCGAGGCTGTTCACCATGTCCCGCCAATCGGCCGGCTTACCGAGATCGACCGAGCCGAGCGGGACCGCTCTACCCAGGAGTACGTAGTCGTCCATGCTTGGCCCTCCGTAGTTTTTGTTGGAGCGGAAGACGAGGTACACGCCGCTTCAACGTCCGGCCCCGCCAGCGCGACCCATCCTTCCCATCAGAGCAGCTCGCCGGAGCCCCGCTCGCCTGACGGCGTAGCCATCCGCCAGCGGCGCGCG
>Ga0326597_10000539_pt1 | contig 67377 bp, 57 predicted proteins | sample RVTome_12_FD_203789 | JGI IMG/M metagenome (GOLD analysis project Ga0326597, IMG submission 203789) | Soil microbial communities from uranium-contaminated site in the Upper Colorado River Basin, Wyoming, United States - RVT100D185 | ecosystem: Environmental > Terrestrial > Soil > Contaminated >...
ATATGCACGGCGACCTGGTGCCGGATTGGGCTGGGTGACCTTTTGTTACGTTCAGCCGGCTCTCGGTAAAGAATTTCTTGGCCGGTTTTTCAGCATCCAAGACATCAAACTTGTTGCGGACTATCGACAGCTCACGGAATGGGTCAGCAAAGGTGACGTCGCCATCGGCATCGGACATTCCCCAGACTTTTACGATGAGTTCAAAAACAAGGGTCTACCTCTCGGAGAAGTGACGGCGGATGACCTAAAAGAGGGAAGTTATATCACAGCGGCGGCCGGCAGCGTCAGTTTGGTTAACCGGGCACCTCACCCCAATGCAGCCAGCGTGTTCATCAACTGGCTGTTAACGAAGGACACACAGGCGGCATGGAGCGAATCCTCAGGATACCCAAGCCGGCGACTGGATGTACCCCATGGGCACCTGAATCCGGGAGTGGTCCCAAAACAACAAAAGCTTTCCTTATACATAGCCAATTACAAGGAAAATCTCACAAACAGGCGTGACGAAATTCGGGCGTTCCTTGGAACAGTGCTTAAAAAGTAGCACCGGTAGGACGGACTCCGGACCCGAGAATGCCCGCCTGAGCGTGACGATCAACCGGACCTGCCCCTAATAGGGGCCCCAGGCGCGCCGGACGGCGGGGCGCGCGGCGATGGCATCATGCCAGCGCCTCAAATTCGGCCATGGGTCGAGGCTGACGCCGTATCTCTCGTGCAGGTGCACGTCGGGGTAAGAGGCAATATCCGCGACGGAGTACTCCCCCGCCAGATAGGCAGAATCGGCCAGCCGCCTGTCCAATACACCGCACATGTCGCGATACTGCTCTCCGTAATGTTTCCTGGCCGGCGGCACGTCCTCGGCGAAGCGGTTTTTGAACAGGCCCAGCTGCTGGGCGTGGGGGGTGAAGGTCGCAGAACCGTAGAACAGCCACTGATCGACCACGACCCGCCGCGCCGGATCGCCGGGGTAAAGAACGCTGCCCGATTTTTCCGCCAGGTACTTGAGGATGGCGCCGGATTCGCAAAGCGTCACCCGCTTTCCGCCCGGCCCGTTGTCATCCACGAGGGCGGGGATCTTGTGGCCCGGACTGATCTTCATAAACTCCGGCGAAAACTGCTGGCGTTTGCCGATTTCTACCGGTCTAAGCCTGTGCTCGAGCCCGGTTTCTTCCATCGCCTGGCGCGCCTTGTAACCGTTGTCCGTGGTCCAGAAATAGAGATCGATCATCACTGCCTCCCGCTCATGACTTAGTTGAATTAATGAAATCCGCTTTCGAGTTACTGAACAGGTCCCGGCTTGGCGAGGACAATATCCAAAAACGGTGTATTCTGTCAATGCGCTGAAGGCTCGCCATGTGGATAGCTTTTTGCTAGGATTCCCCTGGTCGCGCGACTGATAGTCGAGGCTTTGTAAAGAAACAATGGTCGATGACGGGTTCCAGCGTCGATACGGCCTCGGCTGCAACCCCGCAAAAGTCTTTACCGTGAGACAGTTATCCCCATCGGTCCATCTCATCGCACCAAGAAAGGAGCAAGGGTAGGCATATGCAACCGTCAAACGACAATGATTCCCAGCCGCAGTTTAAATATGAACAGTTCATGCAGGGGGAAGGCATACCCATTTATCGAGCCACTTCCGGGGTGGACGACGTCACCGCATTGCCCCGCCGCCCCTGGGCCCGAACGGGCGGCCTGGGAACCTTCATCGAGCTATTAAGCACGTTCCAATCCGAGCGGGGCATGTTCGTATGCGAAATTCCCGGCGGCAAATCGCTGGAAGTCCACCACCACCTCTACGAGCAATTGACACTGGTTCTCCAGGGCAGGGGAGCCACCGAGATTTGGCAGGAGAGCGGGCCCAAGCAGATGTTCGAATGGGGGCCGGGAAGCCTTTTTGCTCCGCCCAAGAATACCTACTACCGGCTTTACAACGGCGGACGGGAAGCCGTTATTTTTTTTGCGATCACCACTGCGCCGAGGGTCATGAACAGCTTAAACGAGGTCGAGTTCGTCTTCAACTGCAAGTATGACTTCACGGACTATTACAACGGCCAGGAGAATTACTTCACCCAATCCCAGAACCGCGTCCGGGAAGGACGTTACAATGCCGTGTATTGGTATACGAACTTTATCAGCGACGTGGCCAAGGAGATCGTGGACGACCACGAGCACAAGGTGTCCGGCGGGCAGCTGACGGGCTACCGGATGGCCGGAGAGTTCCCAAGGGGGCATATTTCGGAGTGGCCGGTGGGCAGATACCACAAGGCCCATTACCACCGCCCCGGCGCCGTCCTTGTAGGCCTTAAAGGCAAAGGCTACGTCAACCTGTGGCCCAAGGAGCTGGGAATCCACCCCTGGCAGGAGGGGCATGCCGCCAAGGTCGTCCAGGTCAATTGGGGACCGAACAGCATTTACAGTCCTCCCGATGGCTGGTTTCACCAGCACATGAGCACGGGCAAGGCGCCGGCGCGCCATGTGGCATGCTATGGAGCGAATACCCCGTTGGCCATCACGCGCAGTCCTGATGGCGGCAGCGTGCTGGTCCCCGTGCGCGAGGGCGGACAGTTGATCAACTATGAAGACGAGGATCCCGAGGTGCGCAGGTATTTTACTGAGGCCAATGCCAGAGAAGGCGTGGAATGCGCCATGCCGCCCGTAACCTACCGTACCGACCCGCTTCCCCGGGAAGCGCTCGGACGGCTTGGTGTGCAGGGGTAATCTCTCCGCTCACCCCGGGAAACTGTCGAAGGGTCCAGGCGGTTACGGGATCCGGGTTACCCCGAGACGGTAGCCTCAAGCCTGAGAGCGTCAGATTAACCGTTTCTCGTTTCGGGCATGACCCACTGTTTGAGGGGGCGGCCTTCGGCCAGCGCCCCGAGCTCCCTCTCCCAGAGCTTGCGCCGCAGCAATACGGCCCGGTCCACGGCCGCCAGGTGATCCTGCGCACGCGTCGAAGCCCGGTATTGCCCCACCTGGGTCGCGTAATCCTCCACGCGAAAGAGCTCATAGGTGCTGAGCTCCGGCGGGAGATCGTGAATGGCCGCCTTCCCGGCCAGCACGGCTTCTCCCAGCTCCATGGCCAGGGTCCCCGAGCGCTCCAGGGCCTGGCGGCGGCTCAGCTCGTAAGCCCTGGCATCCTCGCCCTTAAAATGGGCCAGGTTCACCTCAAAACGGTAGCTGTGCTCGTCGTCCAGGGGCACGGCCCACGACATGCGGTCTTCCCAGGCCTGACTATTTTTTCCGCTGCTCGCGCTGGCCATGCCGGCGCGGACGGTCACTTCGAAGTTATTGGGCATAAAGGCCAGGATGAATTCCCGGGGTTTACCCGGAACCGACGCGGTCACTTTGACGCCGTAGGAGGTCTCCTCTCCCGTGACCGTGCGGAGATTTTGCCGGTCTAACCGCTTGGCCCGTTTCAGGGACTCGTCGTGCGTATAAAAGACGTGTCCCATGTCGGGATCGTTGTCCAGGCGGTTGTAATAATTGCACGGCCAGCGCTCCGGCGGCAAGGTAATGAGAACCCCGGGCTGCTCAAATTGCGGGTAGCGTCTAAAGGGAGGAGCCTTGCCTTCGCCCAGGTAGGCGAAAATGAGGCCCAGGTATTCCTCGGTGGGGTAGGTTCGAATGCCGACTTTCCCCGCGAAGGCCGGGTCCTCGCCCGGCTGCTCCACGCATCGGCCGGACTCATCGTATTTCCACCCGTGGTAACGGCACCGGATCGAGTCGCCTTCGACCCAGCCGGTGGAGAGCTGGGTGCCCCGGTGGGCGCATCGGAACGCCGCCATGTGGCACGCTCCCCCTCCCCCGCGGTACAGGGTGAAGTCTTCGCTCATGACGCGCACGGGCACCGCTTTGCCCCGGGGCAGGTCTTCTCCCCGGTAAACGGGCTGCCAAAACAACCGCAGGTACCTGCCCGCCAGAGTTCCCGGTCCGGTATGCTCAAAATCCAAATAATCGTTCTCGGACATGAAATGACTGCCTTGCCGAGCTTGGCCTACCGAGCTGATCTATATCATGGGAAAAGGGGACATTCTACTTTTCCCTCGCGCGGCGCGCCCGGCAGCTCGGCTGCCGTGACATAAATCAAAACATCATACGCAGCCTTAGGTATCTCAAAGGCGACTCGGCGGGGCAGGGCCACGGGACAAGGTATCACGCCGCCGGTGCTTTCAATACGGCCACCAGCAACGACATCTATCACCTCGGCCGGCAGGGCCTAACCTTCCCCTGGTCTATCTCTTTCATGCGGCTTTCTGAAATCGGGTAACCGAACAGATCGTTTCGCATGACGAGGTACTGCCGGGCCACCGTTTTATTGGCCCGGGTGACGCGCTCGATCTGGGACTCGTCCAGCTCCTGGGTCTGAAGCTCCTTCCAGCCCAGGCTGTAGTGCTTGAGCTCGTCCCGGTATACCTGCCGGTAGGCGGCGGCGATTTTTTTCTCCAGGGGGCCGCCGGAAATACTTTGCACCGCCGATGCGAAAACAGTCTCATGGGCCACGTTCAGGTGGGGGACAAGGGCGAGATCGTCCTTGAGCGCCTTTCGCAGCTCTTCCAACTTGGTCTGTTCGGGGGATGGCCCGCATTGATCCGGCGTTACCTTTTCCTTCGTGAGCCATTCCACGATGTCGGCGAGAAGACGATAGTGCTTGATCTCATCGGCCATTTCGTAGGCGAGCCCCTCGTAGAGGCGCCGATCCAGGCCCCGGTCGAGCCTGGCGAACTGCTCCCCGAGTATAGGCAAGATCTTCGGTATGGCCTTGATTTCCTTGTACACGCTTACCTTGATCCAGTAGAGCTCCTGCTCAACGGGCCGGGGCCTGGAGTAGTAACGCTCCACCAGTTCTTTGATTCCTCCCCAGTAATGCTCAATGGAGGACTCCACCTTTTCTTTCACTTTAGCGTACCGCATGCTATTGAGCCCCTCGGCCCTATTTTTTGTCAGAGGGGATTTCAAGTGACTACCAATTTAATACATGCCTCGCCAGCCGGCAACCCGGGACTGCCTATCTTGACGATTTTTACCCTGCTCTAACCGGCTGAAGGGGAAGTTGGGTATTGCGCCCAACGAATCGGCTCCCCTGCCAGCGCAGGAATTGACAAGCCTGCCTCCCTGTCTCCGGTGGGAATGTCTCGGCCTTCTTGACCTGCCGGGCTTATGGGTGCCCGTGGCGGTCTAAGTCTCCATAGAGCGCGTGACTTCCAGACGCAGGAGTGCGTACACTCCTGCGCTTGACGACTCGCCGGTTCGACGCTATAACTTTCCACAGAGAAAACGCCTGTTTAGATTTCCTAGAAATTATACTCGACACAAGACCAGGAGGCAGGATCATGGCAACCACGACGGAGCGCCCTCTCGCCGATGCGCTCACCGCAATCAAGACGCGCCGCGCGATAAAAGAGTACCTTCCCACGGAGATTCCCCGGGAGTGGATCGAGGAGCTGCTCGATGCCGCCCACTGGGCGCCCAACCACAAATTGACCCATCCCTGGCGTTTCCACGTGTTCTCCGGTGAGGGGCGCGAGCGGTTGGTCGCAGCCCGGCAGGCGGCGGTACGTTGGGCCGCCCAGACCAAGGGCGGTCAGGCCAGCGAAGAGGATCTCGGCTTCGCCCGGGCCAAGTGTTTTTCGTCCCCCGTCGTGATCATCGTTTCCATGGTGGGCGATGAGAACAAAATCGTCGACCAGGAGAACTACGCGGCCTGCTGGTGCGCGATTCAAAACCTGCTGGTCGCCGCCACCGCGCGGGGCCTGGGCAGCTATCCCAGCACGGGCGTCTGGATCGACCAGAACTTCGTCGGGCCGGTTCTCGGACTCACGGAGAAAGAGCGGCCGGTGGCGTGCATTTTCCTGGGGTACTCCGAGCAGCAGACCATGGCCAAGCGCCTTCCCGTGGAACGCCACACCACCTGGTACACCGAGCCCTGAGTTTCCCGCCTGAGTAATGTGGAGCCACCTTGTCACTGGGGACAAGAAATTGACAAATTCACCCGGCCGGGCAGGGCCAGGGATGGGGGTCGGGAGCAAGGTTGGGGGGCGTAGCTTCTTTCAGGTCCCGACCAGCCACACCACAACTCGTTGATTGTACGACACAATCCGCCTTGAAAGACACGTTGAATTTCCGCTGTCGCTTTAAAGGTCTTTTGCCATTAATGCGCCATCAACCCCGCAAATTCCGCGAACGGAGAACAGCTCCGAACTCGCAGTGATCGGTTAACCTGGCTACCCTATTTCCGCACGTGCGTAACCGATATGAAGATTATCGAAATGCCCGCGGGGTGTGAGCCTCGGCAAGACTAACGGGAATCTAACGTTGCCCCGTACGCGAAAATTAGCGGATGAATGTCCTGTATGCGCGGCGTCCCGGCCACTGTGCCTGTGCGACGTGGTGCCGAGAATTGTATTAAACACCAGGGTCTGCCTGGTCATTCATCGGAAAGAGCTCAACCGGAGCAGCAATACGGGGCTCCTCGCGCTCAGAGCTTTGGTGAATAGCGAAATGCGGATACGAGGCGAAGGAAGAGAACGTCTCGATCTGAAAAATCTCTTGACCCCGCAGTATCGGACTTTTTTGTTTTATCCCTCACAGGATGCCGTCGAATTGACCAGGGAACTGGCGATGCAGGAACGGACGCCCATCCAGCTAATCGTTCCCGACGGAACCTGGCGACAGGCGAGGAAAATTCATACACGCCATCATGAGCTAAAAGACGTGCAAAGGGTGAAGATCAGCGCGCCGAACAACCCGGCATTTCAGCTACGCGCTCAAAGTAGACCTGAAGGGATGGCTACCTTACGGGCCATAGCCCATGGTCTTGCGGTTATTGAAGGCGATTGGGCGGGGGCTCAGTTGATGAAGCTCTATCATGCAAAGATTGAGCGAACGCTAAAAGGGCGTGGACTCTCGATGTGAATAGTGGGGGACGTTGTGGATAGTTTATGGACCCGGAAAAGCGGTTGCGAGTTTTTGCATTGGAGTTAGCCATAGAGATTGACAGGCGATGTCCCAATTCAATAGGTGTTAAAGGAGCGATTGTCCGGCGGAGCAGACACTCCGTTACTTGCAATAAGTTACCCTCAACTCTGGGTCGAAATGAGCCACGGCTGTGAATGGCGCATCCAAAGCCATTCGGACCGCCAAATGGGCCACGACCATGAGCAAGCGGCGGATTGGTTTTGCGACCAACGGTACGCGCATCGGCTAAGCAGGAGTTAAATCCGGACGGCGTTGGCAACTGGTATTGGTAGGTCACGCCCCGTCCGGAAACCGCGGGGTCCAGGGCAAGTTGACGGTTGACAGGATGCCGGCCAGGAATTATAGTCGCTCCACTTTCCCGCTTGGAGGGAAGAAGAATATGGATGCCAAACGCTTCGTTACTTTGAGCTTGCTCGCGGCGTGCCTGGTGTTGATGGTTGAACCCGGACAGGCGCTCGCAGCGTCGCCGTTGCCGAAAGCGACGGTTGAGATGCTAGACAAGCTGAAGCTGAGCCCCGATATCCTGAGCGATATAGACAAGGAGCTACAAGTTCCCGCCGATTGGATAGAAAGAGCAAAGAAGGAAGGGCGGCTCATATTCCTCGTCCCGCCGACTTCAGGGGAAGTCAGCACGGCTTCCTTCGAAGAACGCTACCCTTTCATCAAAGTAGAAAAGCAAATTAGCAGCACGCGAACTCGAGCGATAAAGACCCTCGTAGCGTACAAAGCCGGCAGGGTCCTGGGAGATGTTCTCGAGAGTGCAGGAGACGCGATCGTTGAACTCAAAAAGTCAAACGCTTTAGTCGACTTGAGAGACGTCCCGACCTGGGACACCGTGCTTGGCGAACTCAAAGACCCGGACGGGCTGTGGGTCGCACAGACGGCAAGCATTTACTGTATGGGGTATAACACCAAGCTCGTAAATACGGCCAACCTGCCCCAAAAATGGGAGGACCTACCGACGATCCCGGCCTGGAAGAATGGCAACTTAGGCTTGGTTGACCGTCCGAACAACTGGATAGTTGGCCTGTGGAAACTCAAGGGACAGGCATGGACGACGCAATTTATGACCCGGCTTTTCACCGAACTCAATCCGCAGCGGCGCAAAGAAGGACAAACCGCGACGTTACAACTTACGGGCGCCGGGGAATTCCATGCCAACATCCCGGCGTCGCAAAGCGCCACGTTCAAGATGGCCGAGACGGGATCGCCGGTCAGTCTCCACTGTCCGGATCCGGTTCCAACCAACGTCTCCGAAGAGATTATTCTTAGAGGGGCTCCCCACCCTTACGCGGCCAAAATCTACGTCAACTGGACTTTGAGCAAGGAAGGACAGTTGGCGCGACAGGCGCTGCATTACGCACCCGTCCATAAGGATCTTCAAAGAAAAGAGTTTATCCGCTATGGAGACACGATCGTCGGCAAGCAAAGAGCCTTTTTCGACATCAATGACGAGATAGCCCTTTTGCCGACCATCAGTCCCATCTGGCAGAAGCTCTGGTTGGGCCAAAAGTAAAGACCGGCTGAATCTCATAAGTTACCCGGACCTTGCCGGGCTATCGGAAAAGGGGACACACTACTTTTCCCTCTGCCGGCGCGTCAACTACTCGCTGACTGCTTGACCCAGATCAAAACATCAGACGCCTGAGCCCCAATCATTATCATTTCAGGGCTTATCGGTCGGATTCTCGCGTAGGAATGCGCGTGCAAAGGTCTTCAGGATCTGCTCGACGGATAGTCTGGACGTCGGCTGCCGCGGGCCGACGATGACCTCGAAGACTTCCTCGTGCTCGAGCGCCTGCCCGAGCGTCGCGGCCACCTCGTCCAGGGTACCGACCAGCCGACCCTTCAGCCAACCGCGCCACAGGTCGTCGGGACAGTCCATGAGCATTTGGGCGTATGCCGCCCGGGGGTCTCCATGCTGGAGCGGATCATATGCTTGCGACAACCGCTGCACCAGCCCGGGGTCTGCGCCCGGGTGTTCCGATGAGACTCCCCGGGCGAAGCGGACCGGGTCCGTGCGAAGGCGCGTCGCCACCATCTCCAACTGGTGCTCCTTGATCGCCTCCCAATCATGGGAGATGGAGAGATTGCTCCACCAGCTAATGCCGATGTCCGACCTCGAACGGCCGCTCGCCTCGGCCCCATCGCCGATCCGGCCCAGCGCCTCCGGAACCTCGTGCAGCGGCAGGGAGAGGCTGATGGGGTGGCCCAGTTCCCCCGCCAGCCGCTGGCTGCGCGGTCCCGAGCCGATCTGGGAGTAGAGGGTTACCTGCCGTGTCAACGACGGGTTCGCCCAGGTGAGCTTCACGTCCAGCCCGTTGATCCGCGCCGTCTCGCCTTGCAGCAGCCGGGCGATGAGCTTGAAGCCGTTGCGGTACTCCTCCAGCCGGGCGGCGGGCAGGCCCACGCCGTGGGTCGAGGTGCCGCCGAAGCCGAACCTGGCGCCCACTCGGCCCGGAGCGATCTCTGCCAGCGCGGCGAGCCCGCTTGCCGTGATGGTCGGGTGGCGGGTCACGAAGGTGGTGACTCCGGGCCCAATGGTGATCCGCCGCGTGTTGTGGGCGCACGTAGCGAGCAGCGTGTACATCTCCGGCGTTAAGAGCTGCGCCTCCGCCAGCCAGACCGAGTCGTACCCAAGCTCCTCGACGAGCCGGACCCTCTCGACGATCTTGCCGATGCCGTCACGAAGAAAAAAGGCCACACCGAAGCGTACTTGACGCACGGCTACTCCAGCGTCCGGCGGTCCTGGCGATGGACCAGGGTTAGCATCTCGTACGCGGCCGCCGCGTCCAACGTCAGATTGAGGTGTTGGGCGACCCGGCGATTGGCCACCCGTTTCGTCCAGGCCAGCGCATAGGCGCTGCGCTTGAGCAAGCGCGCCACGATGTCGTCGACTTTGGCGTCCAGCTCGCCGGGCGGCACGGCGTAGTTGATTATTCCCAATCGCTCCAGCTCCTCCGCCCGGTACTCGCGCGCCAGCATCAGGTACTCCTTGGCCCTGGCCGGGCTCATGAACAAGGGCACGAACCCCAGGCCGCCGTCGCCGGGCACAATGCCGAACTCCCGTTCGAAGCCTTCAACCTCGTCCATGCCCATATGGTGGTCCACGAAGCGAGCGGTGCGGGCGGCCACAATGATGTCGCAGCCAAATGCCAGGCTCTGGCCGAAACCTACCGCGTCTCCATTGACTTTGCACACGATGGGCTTCTCGATCTCCGTCATCGTCTGGTGGCAACGGATGATTCCCGTGAAGGTCGTCCACGCCGCCGCTGGATCGTTGAGCTGCGCCGCTCGAGGCCGGTCCGGCTTTGTGCGGGGCGAGGTGCAAAAGACGCCGCCGCTGCCGGTCAGGACGATGACCCTGATACTATTGTCCGCCCGTAGGTCGCTGAAGGCCGTTGCAACCTCCCAGTGGCGGTCTACTTTGGCGGCCGGCGCCCGTTCCTCCTCGGGGATAATGGTGATGGTCGCAACCTGGGCGCTACTGCTGACTCTGATGGTTCGGTACTCTGGCATCAACTACTCCCTCCGCGCGGCGTGAGCCGCCTGCTCGCCGGCCACGTATCCGAGGGCCAGCGCCATCGCCAGGCCGCCGCCATAGGTTTCCACGTAGGCGCCGCCCGCATCAACGCCGGCAGCGTACAATCCGGAGATCGGGGAGTCGTGGCGATCCATCACCCGGCAGCGCTGGTCGACACGCAGGCCGCCGAAGGTAAAGGTAATAGCGGCCACCAGCGCGATGCCAAAGAACGGCGGGTTCTTCAGCGGAAGTCGATAGCGGGCTCGTGGAGCATCCAACTCGCGGTCGTCCCCTGTATCCATAGAGCAGTTGAAGCCGGCGAGCGTCCTGGACAGGCTGGCCGGACGGACGCCCCAGGCGGCTAACTCTTCCACCAGCTCCTCCAGGGTGTCAGAGCGCGCTGCGCGCGCCCCTGCCTCGATGGCGGGGTTGAACCGGTCCAGGCGGCTGGGATCGATCAGGACGCGCTGGCGGTCGCCTTCGGCGTCGAAGATGGCGAAAACGGCTGCCTTCTCCTGGCGCACAGCCGCCCGGGCGCTTTCGTCGTCGCTGATCGACTCGTCCACGAAGCGCCGGCCGGCCAGATTAACCAGCACCGATAGCAGGCTATACCTCGCCGTGGTAGCCAGGAAATTGGCCCGGGTGACGACGGCGGGCGGCGCCGGCATCAGGTGGCCGTAGAAGGCATGCAAGCCGCAACTGGTGGCGGCCCCTTGTTCCAGGCCGGCCAGTAGACCGTCGCCCCGGCTCTTCAGGTTGGAGCGCAGCGGCATCAGGCCCGACCACGGACCCATATAGCGCGCCAGAAGCTCCGTGTTGCCCTGAAAACCGCCCGTGGCCAGGATAACACTTTCGGACTTGAGCGACAGGGCGCCCGATGGTGAAGCGGCCACGACACCTGAGACACGGCCGTCTTCTACCAGGAGACGCTGGAGTCGCGTGCCGGTCATCAGCCGGCCGCCTCCCGCGCAAAACGCGCCGGCCATACGGGTCATCGTCGCGCGCGAGTTCAACAGGCGATAGTGGCGCGTGTAGATGGAATCGGGCCGGCAGCAGCCGTCCTCCCCATTGCGTCCTGCGACGCGGCAGGCGTCGACGTCCATGGCAATATCGAGTCTGGTCAAGATGCCGACCGCCCGGTCGAAATTCTCGACGATGGCGCGCGCTACCGCCGGCTCTCCGCTGGGGTTGCGGTCCCGGAACGCCTCTGGGGTGCCGAAGGTCCGCAAAATTCCACCCGCCATGGCGGCAGAGCCGCCCGCCTCCTCGGCAGCCTCCAGAATGGCCACCGATGCGCCCAGTTCCTGGGCGCGGAGGCCCGCCGCCAATCCGGCCATTCCCCCGCCGGCCACAACAATATCAGTGATTGGCTGCTGTGCTCCCACGTGTTTCTCTCCCGGGAATCCTCCATCGCGCACCTGGTTGCCCACACGCCGACAGGGGATATCGCAACGCTTATCTCCTTAGAGAAGTCCTCCAGACAAAAAACCATCCCACAGCGAAGTCGTTCAAAAGGCCCGTACTGCAGTTAACGGCAGATGTCAAGCCCCTTTCCTTGCATCGACTCCATCTTCAATGAGCAAAGCGCAAAGGACCGGATACCAGAGGTCGGAGATCGAGGGTCATTGTGGCGCTGGGATATCCGCTCCAACGCGTGATGACCGAGCGAAGGGTTGGGAAATACCTCGCGGATCTCGCCTTCAGCGGTCCGGGCAGTCTTTGGCAACTCTATCGAGCCAGGGTGCTGGACCCGGTTTGAGACCCAACATTGTAAAGGAATTAAGAAAGGCAGGCCATAAAGGCCAGATGGCCTGGATATTGACCCGGCCCTTCCTCGAGAAGACGCTGTTGGGGTTTACCAAATCCCTCTGATTTTTTGTAATCCTCCCATTATGGCTGCTCCCCACCTGTGCCCTTTGGGCTTCCCACCGGCTTTCTGAAGCCTGGGGGTTGATCTACAATCGTGGAGGATAGCGAGCAGGTCTGCTCCCGACTCTTTAGCTGGCAAGTTCGTTTTACTTTACTTCGTTCGCCCTTGGTAGGCGACAGGCATACTGAAAAGCGCACAGAGCTAATCGCGAAGCGTTAAGCGTAGAGACAACATAACGGACTGCTGATTATAAACATCCGGAGACAGAGGTCAGGGGATAAGGTCGATCCGACCCCCTTCCGCTTCCCCGGCATTAGCACTTCCGACAGATAAGGTCGCCCTTCGGGAAGGGCAAAAGCACGCAGTCTACACGCCGGTCGCTTTCCGCCCGCGTTATGATCTCGGTTTGGTGCCGCGGGGAAGTTATGTTGTCGATGACGAGCCAGCCGCCGGGAACGAGGCGCGGCACCACCAACTCGTAGATCTTACCGTTGTTTTCCGGAGGGTGGAGATCGGAAAAGCAAAACGCGAGGTTGTCGAACCGGGTCGTGTAGTCAAAGGCGTCGCCGTGAAAGACCTGGACTGAATTTTCCGCCCCGGCGCTGGAAATGTTTTCCTTGGCCATGGCGACCTTCTGTTCCTTGATATCTACCGTCGTGAGCGTCACGCCGCGCGCCCTGGCGGCCAGCGACAGCCACAGACTGGAGTAGCCACCACTGCTCCCCAGCTCGAGAAATCCGCCCTGCGGCGCCGTCATCGCCAACAGGGAAAGAAAGCGCCCGACGTCCCGCGAAACGCTTTGCAGCAATGGTTGATCGCGTTCTAACTGCTCCTCCAATGCGCGCATCACCTTTTGCATGTCGGCTGAAATGTCATGAAACATGGGCGCCCCCGTCGAGTTTTTCGTATGGCACGCTGCGGCCATTGATCTGCTCTTCGATATCGGCGGGAAATAGATTCTCTTTCAACATAACAAAGTCCCCATAAGCGCCGTGCACCGGGCCGAGCAGGTTGCGCTCGGCAAGGAGCCCGGGCTTGCGCGTACCGAACTGGGGCAGCTTGGAGCGATATTTTTGATAGGTCTCGTACCAATTGCGCGTAATCTCCACGTAATAGTCCAATGGCACCGGCGGTTGCTCGGCCTCCCTGCAAAGCGCCGTCGCCGGCTCCCGCCGCCACTGCTGCGGCCGCGGCATAATGCCGCGTGACATGAGATACTCGAAGCAGCCGGTGGTCGAAGCGACCGCTTCAGCAACGGTTTTAAACCCATGCGGTCGCGCCATCTCGATGCCGGAGACGAAACTCGGCTGCACGTATCCGCTGCCGAACACTTCCACCGCATCGCACATCCAGCGCACCCAGTTGTCCCAACCGACACGTTCGGCTTTGCCGGGATTGATCCACTGGAACAGCCGCTTATCCCAGACCTCCATGTTGAAGTGGATATTGTCGGCCCCGGCTTCTTTGTAGCGTTTTACCTCATCGCGCGGACGGGCATTGACCTCGAAGGTGATCCTCGGCTTGGCCGAGCTCCCCTTGATGGCGCGGACGTACTCTTCGTAAAAGTCAACCTCGCTCTTGCCGTGCAGTGTCTTGGTGATCGAGCCGCCGCTGAGCACGAAGCCGGGCGCGCTTACGCCGCGCCTGCGGGCCTCGCTCGCGACCTCGTCGCAAACGCGCACGACATCCTGCACCGATTTTACCGGCGCTTTCAAAGTGAAATCGCGCGACAGCTTCATCTGGCGGGCGTTCTCGTTGATGTCGCAAAACTTGCACTCTTCGCGCGCGCCCCAGTATTGGCAGTTGCGAAAGATCGTAATAAACGTGCCGAAGGCGACGATCTCGTGGTATGGGGTGCCGTCCGGCAAAGTCTTGGCGTAATAGTCGGGGGTTTTCGGAAAGCGCACTTCCGCCAGTACGCGCCCTTCAGTCGTCATGACGAGCCGGCCATCGACCACATCGATCAGGTAAGGCGAATAAGGGGAAAGCGAAGTTTGAATCGCCACGGGGCGCATGCCGTAGGGTCCATTGAGCATGACGAAGTGCTCGGGCACGCGCCGATGCTCGCCCCTCTTAAACTCGGACATGGGCACGAGATCGTAAGAGAACAACCGGTAGGACTTGACCAGGGAGCCAGCCGCGGCCTGGAGCGCCGCGTCGCTAAACCAATGACCGAGGCTCAGCAGATGCTGCTTGAGAATCGTCTCCTTGGGAACGTCCGGGTATTTCTTGTAATAGGACTCCAGGACGTCGAAGCTGGATGCGGTCGTCGTCGCGGTATTACCCATTTCGCCTATCCTTTCACCGGTGAATGATAGGACCTCGCTCTTCCTGCATGGCCGCGAGCGGCCCCGGCGCGCCCGAATTCACGGACCGCCAGCGACGACCGGAGTGGCAAACCGGCCAGGCTTCCGTAGCTTCTGGGCGGACCATATCCAATACCTGCCTATTCTGTCAACCTGACGTTGGATTTTTTGGGGTCAGTTAGGGTGGTCGGTTTGTCTCATTTTGGGCCGGGCAACCTGAAGAAACGTCCAGTAATGCCTAAAGCTCGGCCCGCGTTGACAAAGAGGCTGTTTTCAAATACTGTCGTGCCGAAATGGGGGTCCCTGGCGACTCTGGTTCCCACGCTAGCTGTTACTGAACTCGCCGAACTCGCCGTGATTCCCCGTCCGGCTATGCCTGCGGTTGGCTTTAGGTGGGTATTGGTTCAGTGAAAGGAGTTCAATCATGAGGCAAAAATCCTTCTCGACGGTTCGGTCGGCCGGTGTGTGGCTTTTGGCCTGTGCCATGGGATTGTCCTTCTCTGCGCCTTCGGCTCGGGCGGATTCGAGCTGGGAACAGATCCTAGCCGCCGCCAAAAATGAGGGCAAAGTCGCCGTCTTGGGCCCCACGGGCGTCCACCGGCGTGATCCCCTGACCCTCCCTTTCCAAAAAAAGTACGGCATCTCGGTCGAGTACCGCGCAGAACGGGGCTCGGCTGCCGCCCCCTTAGTCGCGACCCAGCAGAGGGCGGGTTACTACCAGTGGGATATCTTTATTGGGGGCACTACCACCGGCCTGGCGAGTCTCATCCCCATTGGAGCGTTTCAACCCATGGAAGAGTTCCTGATTTTGCCTGAGGTAAAGGACCCCAAGCAGTGGCGCGGCGGAGAAATGGAATTCGTTGATCCAGGGAAGCAGATGCTCGTCATGACTCCCTCTCAGCGCGAGACTGTTTTTGTCAACAAAGACATGGTCAAGCCCGGGGAGATCACGTCCTACAAGGACCTGCTGGATCCGAAATGGAAGGGTAAAATCGTTGTGGACGACCCCAGGATGGCCGGTCCGGGACAGGCGACCTTCGCGTTCTTTTATATGCAACCCGATCTGGGTCCCGATTTCATCCGCGCCCTGGCTCGCCAGGACATGCTCTTCATCAGGAATTACCGGCAGGAAATCGATTTGATAGGCCAGGGCAAGTATCCCATCCTGATCGGCACTTCGGACTCCATGGCCGAGGACCGGATGAACCAGGGTCTGCCGATCAGGATTATAGATCCCAGGCAACTAAAGGAGGGATCGGACGTCAGCCCGGCGGCCGGCAACGTCGCCGTCTTCACAAAAACGCCACACCCCAACGCGGCCAAGGTCTACCTCAACTGGCTTCTGTCCAAGGAGGGCCAAACCGGGTTCGTCCGCGCGGCGGGGCATATCAGTGCCCGGCTGGATGTCCCCACGGACCACGCGCCGTTACGGGTTCCGATTCCCGGGTCGGTGAAGACCTACGACCAGGGCGCCATGGACAAAAAAGACGAAATTGTCGGCTTTCTTAAAAAGGCGTTGGCGCGTTAGCAGTCTTACTAGTTTTTCGTGACCGGCCGATCCGGTTGGCCGACAATCGAGCGTCCTGCACCTAAATAGATGAGAGGGATCGAGGGCAAGCCTTTCACTCTCATCCATTTCGCCGACTTTCCCTATTAAAACATCAAACACCTGATTCCCATGTTGGGTCTTGCTGCTCAAGGCGTCCCGAACCTGTCAATGAGAGAAGACACTCTTCGGATGACCAGGATGGTTTGGTAGGACGGGAAAAAATGGTATGGGAAGGAATCAACAAGCGGCTCTGGAGGAACACGCCATGCCAAGGCCCTCGGACGATCAGATCACCCGCATGTCTTCTCTTCCCTCCGGCACGGTCCTGTACTGTCCGGATTGTGACATGGGAATCTACATGACCACACAGACGGTGGAGAGACACGGAACCTTCGAAGGCGCCGTCAAACCCCTGGCAGACGCACCGGAATACAAGCGCGGAAGCACACCCAAATCATGTCCTTTCTGCCACACAGGAGTGTGGTGGTATCCGCCAGGATGCGTCTACACCCTGCAATACGGGTGGGTGGCGTGAGGTAAGTGTTTAGTGCAGCCACTCAGGCGAGTCGTGCTGAGTGCAAGTTGGTACAGGGATTGACAAAGCTGCCCCACCGGTCATAAGATGCCGGCCGTTAAGCCAGGCGGGCTAGAAATACCCTTACTACACACACTTTCGTATCCCAGAGGCGACTCAACACGGAAGGGCCTCGGGACAGGGTATCAGCCTCCGTTGCCATCTACCTTGCAGGGGGACCGAACCTATCCGACTGCAAATCCCAGAATGGAAAACCACCTTAAGCTGTGCAGAAGGAGGTGCTACATGGGTTGGTTAAAAACACGAACCCTCGTGTCTAGCAGTCTGATAGGTAGCGTTACGCTTGGGATTTTGGGTTTCGGCCAGGCTGTCTATCCTCAAGAGAACCCAAAGACCGCATGGGAACAGACACTCCAGGCGGCCAAGAAGGAAGGGGAGGTGGTGGTTTACATCAGCAATTATGAGCCTGCCACTGAATCCTTTCGGAAAGCGCACCCTGAAATCAAGCTAGTTGTCGTTCAAGATCGCGGCACTCAGTTGATGAGCCGGATATTGGCCGAGCGAAGGGCCAGAAAATTTGTTCCCGACGTGGTTAGCGCCGGGGCATTAAACTATAACGTCCTTTACAAGGCCAATACGTTGGATCCCATCAAGCCCACGCTCTTACTGCCCGAGAACCAAGACCAATCCAAATGGTGGGGTGGCGAACATATCTACGTGGACCCTAAGGCCAGTTACGTGTTCGCCTATGTCGGGTATCCCAGCACACCATTCTATTACAATACCAACCTCGTCAATCCAAACGAGATGAAATCCCACTGGGCCCTTCTCGACCCCAAGTGGAAAGGCAAGATGATATCCTTTGACCCGCGGATGCCCGTGGTAGCCGGCGCCTTGCAGTTCCTATACCATTCCCCGGAGCTTGGGCCCGAGTTTATGCGAAAATTCTTTGGCGACACGAATATGACCTACAGTCGAAACTTTCGCCAAATGACTGACTGGTTGGCTACGGGAAAGTTTGCCATCTGCTTTGCATGTCGAGGTGCACCGAGGGCGAAGGCGCAAGGCTTGCCAGTGGACAACTTCGATTCTGTTAGCTGGAAGGAAGGCGCATACCTCACTATTGGCGGCGGCTCCCTCAGCCTGCTCGAAGGAGCCCCGCATCTTAACGCAGCCAGGGTATTTATCAATTGGTTCCTTTCGCGCGAGGGACAAATGGCTGTGCAGAACCTCGGTCGCCCGGCTGATCCTCCGAACTCCTTGAGGACGGATATCCCCAAAGATGTCATTCTCCCGGAGCACAGGCGTATCCCAGGGAAAAAGTACTTTGTGGTGCATCGGCCGGAATTTGCCGATGTGGCTCCTATTTTTAAACTGACAAAGCAGATCGTAGGCAACCAGTAAGAGGTAAAGCCGAACAATATCTACGCCGGCCTTCAGATTGGCCAGATCTACCACAGCGAAAACGACGGGGAATGATGGACGAATCTCAAGGTTACTGTTCCAGCAATCTCTGATATGAAATGTGCGCACGCCTGACCCGGCTGAGGGCTGGAGGAATTCAAATGGCAAATGAAAGACTTCGAATCGCTACTTCATCTTACCATATCGGTCACGATTTTGCGCCAATGGCAGCCATTGAAAAGGGGATTTTTAAGGAAGAAGGCTTTGACGACTTTGAGCTCCTCACCGAAGGGCTCATCCCAAACTTTGTGGAGAAGGATGCCCTTTCTGCGGCAATGAAAGAACGTGGTATTCAGATAGTGCTGGGAGCTCAAATTCCCTCCGTGTTGGTTCAGAACAGTCGGGGTGAAGACCTTTATATTGTTGCCGGCTGGCGATTTGTCCCACAGACAGATTGGTACGCCCGGCCAGGCATTAAATCCTTTGCCGATCTGAAAGGGAAAAAGATCGGCATTCGCGACGGCGGCGGCACTGGACCCAAACGGGTACTCTTCAACGAGCTGCGTAAGGCTGGGGTTGACCCTGAGAAAGACATCACTTGGGTACAGGACCGGATCTTTGCCTATCATAGAACACCCCACCACGTTGAGGCAATAAGAACCGGGATGGTGGACTGCACAGCCTCAAATCCCCCATTTTCTCAGGAACTCGAGAAGATGGGGTGCACTCTTATTCTAAGCCCCAGGAAACTCTTCCCCCACGGGAAACCCATGGCAGTAATCGCCGCTCGCCGGGCTATCATCGAAGAAAGGGAGGACAATCTGCGGGCGTTTATGCGAGGGATCCTGCGAGGCTTCTGGTTCGAGAGAGACCCGGACAATTTTGCCTACCTGGCGGACCTGGAAAAGAGGCTCCGTGCGGCTAGCCCAAGTGAGGAGGAGCAGGCGCTTAGCATGCTTACATCACCCGAACGGCTGGAGAAAAGACCACTCCCCGTTCAAGGTGAGGTTCCCCTGGTAGGATTACGTCAGATCGGGGAAGAAATGAAGGATGATGGCGAAATTCCAAGGGACTTCTCCGTGGAAAGCGTCCTGAAAGACAATGCGGCTAAACAAGCGTTCCAGGATCTTCGCGCAAGGACAGAGCTCGAGGGACAATGGAAGCGAGTATGCAGTATCGTTGAGAAATATGGCTACTAGCAACAGCTAGCCCAGTTACGCGGCTGCCATTGACAATCACGGGAGCGACCATGCTTTGTAACAGGAATCTCAAGTCAATGTTATTGACGTTAGGACTCGCCCTCCTCACCGTTTCAGGCTTTTTTGGGCGCGCGTACCCCCAGGACGGTTGGCGAGAGGAGTGGGAGAGGACCTTAGCCGCGGCACAAACGGAAGGGCAGCTCAATTTCTATGGCAACCATGCCTATCCTCCAATTATCCGGGAATTCCGAAAAAAGTATCCGAACATTAAGGTGGTCGAGGTTCTGGGCACAGCATCGCAGCTTGCGACCCGGATTCTGGCCGAAAGGAGAGCAGGGAAATACCTTGGCGATGTTTATGCGGCAAGTCCCAGTACGGCATACCTGATCCTTACGCACCATAAAGCTTTGGATCCTCTTCCACCAGCCTTGATACTGCCAGAAAATACTGACGAGTCTAAATGGTTCAAAGGCAAGCACCATTATGTCGATCCGGAGCGTAAATATGCCTTTGTGATCGTTGGGAGCGTTAGAGGGGCAAGCGTCGCGTATAATACAAAACTTGTGGATTCCAAGACTATCAGGTCTTACTATGATTTTCTCGATCCGAATTGGAAGGGGACAATTGCTTCTCTAGATCCCCATCTCGGCCGTACAAGTCGCACCGGCTTATCATTCTTGTACTACAATCCCGACCTTGGTCCAGGATTTATAAGCCGCCTTTATGGCGAAATGGATGTAACCCTCACACGAGATGAGGTTCAGTTGGTGAACTGGCTATCGGTAGGAAAATTCTCCATTGCCTTCTTTACAAGTGAAGTCGAACAGGCTGCCAAGCAGGGGTTGCCCGTCGAGGAATTCTCCGCTTCTGGATTCAAGGAAGGCGCGGCTGTAGGCCCCACCGGACGAGGAGGGGTGAGCCTTATGAATCGCGCACCTCACCCCAATGCCGCCAGGATCTTTATCAACTGGCTTCTCTCACGGGAAGGCCAGATTCATTTTCAGACAATTTTACAAATCTGGGGACTTGACTCTATGAGAGACGACATCCCCAAGGATAAGGTGTTACCTGAGGCGCGCCGCGTAGCGGGAGTAAAATACTTGGAGTCACACCTTCCACAATACCAGGATACAAAAGCCGCTCTCAAAATTGTTGATGCGGCGCTGGGGAAAACCCGAACAAGATCCCGGAAATAAAGGATTTTTTATGGCTCAATCAGAACTCAAACTGTCGCTACCGGCCACTGGCGCAGGCTTTGCGCCAATACACTACGCCGTTGATAAGGGCTTGTTCCGGGATCAAGGAGTCGAAATACAGTTAGTTATGCTGGAAGGGGGCCCGGCCTGCGCCTCCGCCTTGCTGGCGGGGCAGGTCGAAGTAACCTGCGCATTAGGTCCCTTGATCAGAAAAGCACTGCGAGAAGGCGCCAGAGGATTCCGGGGTATTTCGGGCCTTAGAAACAAAATTGGTTTCAGCATCGTCGGGAAACCAACCTTGAATTCAATCCACGATCTAGGAGGCAAAAGCATCGAATCGCCGAATTCGGATTGGAGTGGAGGGACCTATTTCAAGTACGTGCTGCGCCAACTTGGGGTCGAGGGTACGATTCAAGCCAAATTTAGCTATGTGACACAGGAGCAACGGCTGCAAGGCCTGATCAACGGGGAATGCGATGCCGGGTTACTTTCAGCAGAGAAAACCCTCATCGCTCAAGAGCATGGATTTAAGATCCTTGTTGCCTTTGACAAGGTCATACCGGAGGTTTGCAGTTCCGTCATTGCCACAACTCCGGGCCTTATTCGGGATCGGAGGGAAGACCTCAAGAAGATAATTCGGGCCGTTAGGACAGGGATTCAGGAGATTCAAAGCTCCAGGGAGGTATGCGTTAAGTATCTAATGGACAGGTTTGGGATGTCCAACGAGGCCGCGATATCTTTGCACAAGCTGCAAGCACCCAACTGGTCCACGAACCTAAGCCTTATTTCCATCCAAAAGGAGATCGACATCAGTCACGACGTACACGGTTTGCCTTGGATATCGGCGGCCGAAATCATTGACTTAACGTTATTAAATGAGCTGTCCTCGTAGTTTCAGAGGCCAAATCATTGGGCCGAACCTCACCCAGCGAGTCAACGCCCTGTTTTCGACATTGCCTGGGTTATCACCTTTACGATTGAACTCCTCGTCACACGAGAGTACTCCTCAGCTCCCCCCATTACATACTTGAACCCAGGGTTGGGTACATCATAAGCGTGCAGTCCCTCCTTTGAAATATCCACGCGCAGCGAGGGAAGACGCTGTGCCTCCTGCCATTTGATCTGTCCTTCCCGGGATAGGAGCCAGTTAATGAACAGGACGGCAGCGTTTGGATGTGGCGGTCGGTCTAGTATACTTATGGCTCCGCCACCCGGGGCAATTGGGGCTCCCTCGGAGAACTGGTCGGCCTGAACGTGTGCAACAGGCAGTCCTCTCTCCTGTGCGCTTCCAACGTCCCCTGAAGATAGGAAGAGCGCGATATGGTAACGACCCTTGGCCAGCCAATCGACCATCTGCCTCGGATCCGTGCTTAGCGTAATGTCCATCTCGCTAAAAAGCCGTCGCAAAAACTCGGGCCCAAGCTCCGGACTCTTGAATGCAAAACGAGATACCACGCCTCCCCGGCCACCGCGCCGGATATCGCTGGACACTATCTTGCCTTTCCATTTCGGATTCAAAAGATCCCAATAAGACTTAAACTGGCCGGGGTCGACGAGCTGCGTGTTGACATACGCCATCGTTTGCACGTACCCCTGAAACATTAGGGTCGTATAAGGCTCGTTTGCATCGGCCCACGGAAGACGCCCGAACAACCAGGCGGATTCGTCCACCACTTCCGGTAAGACGAACTGAGGCCTTAACGGGGCGACTGCACCAGCAGGTTTAAGGGTAAGAAGCGTGTCCGTGGTCCCTCCAATAAGAACATCAGGAATATACCGATTAGCCCTCCTCTCGCTAAGCAGCCGCGGCAAAATCGCACTACCACTTCCCAACGTCGGCCGGACCCTGATTCCCTGAAATCTCTTTTCGAATGCGCGCTCAATCTCGCCTGGGTTGCGACGTCCCATGGCACTGGGACCGTATAGGACGAGTTCACCCTCCTCTTCCGCCGCCTTAACCAACTGGTCCCAACGCGCCGGCCCTTGGTCCATAGAGTGGGCAGGCGGTGGTAACAGCAATAAGCCGAGACTCAGAACCAGGCCGCAGCCGCGCGCTCTCATGATCCGCAAGCGGGCAATCCGTGAAAGATTACAAACAGTGCCAAAGACTAGGGACATAAGCATAAGCACCTCCCATCATTCCCTAACATCCATGCCTCACCACGACCTCACCCAAGCGGTCCCATCGACTCTTGAGTTCGTTGCGCCCAAGCAGGTCTGCAAATGCCTGCTTTACGGTTTCGTCTTTTAACGCAGCCTGCACAGAAAAGTTACTTGGAAGCTCTCCCGCCAACTTCATTTCCTCGCCGATAAACTCTAGACTCTTTAAAGGGACCTGGCCATTCAACGGTAGGGGCATTGTTTCTATCTTTTGGGGTGACGTGAACATCCGGAGAGCCCGCTCACCTTCGCTAGGGCCCGCTGCTCTAAGCCGCTTTTCCAAATCAACCAAATACTCGAAGTTTTCCGGTTGATCCCGTATGAGCCAGAATGCTCGCAAAATCGCCCTTAGAAACGCTGTCAGGTCGTCGCCGTGTTCGTCGATCAACTCGCGCCGGGCAGCTACCACTGACATCGGCTGGCCGCCCGGAAAGAGTTTCCTCGGACTTAGCAAAACAGTACATCCCATTTTCTCCAGCTCCAGAGTAAATGGCGGACTGGATGCAACAACATCGACTCTCCCCTCTCTTACGGCCTCAACGTGCTCCGGAGTTCTGTGGTATGCAAATCTATTGTCAGCTACCCAAATCACATCCTTGTCGGGATCCAACCCCGCCTTTCGAAGTTGGCCCCAAAGAAGGCGCCGGGGCCCTGTGCCCCCTAGGTCACGAATCCCGATTTTCTTGCCTTTCAAGTCAGCAAAGGATTTAATCCCTTGCCGGGCATACCAATCTGTCTGGGGTACAAAGCGCCAACCCGCAACGATATACAGGTCTTCCCCTTTACTATTGAGCGCCAAAACCGACGGTATCTGTGCTCCCAGGACGATTTTTATTCCTCGATTTTTCATGGTGCTAGAAAGGGCAAGTTTTTCTACAAAAGAGGGTATTAGTCCCTCGAGAACGAGCTCAAAATTGCTCAATCCTTCCTCATTAAAAAAGTTCTTTTCCAAAGCAACCATCGGAGCGATCGAATGGCCGATATGGTAGGATGATGTTGCAATACGAAGCGTTTTGGATGCCATGGTGGTTTTTCCTTAACCTTTGCCAATGATTTTCCGGGGACAAGAGTCCATCCCTCTTGCCCGGTCGTGCTTTTACCGTGAGCCTTCTCAAAATCAAGGATTGATGTCAAGGCGTATCTAAGGGGTTCGCCGTAATGCGCAAATCATCGGTCCAACCTTTCGGAAATCGAGGAAATGCCGGCTTGACAATATCCAAAGGGGTATATAATTTGGGCCCGAATTTGTTCCAGGCTGAATGTTTTGTCGCGAAACCAGCGCTTTTGCGCACGTTGGGGAGGGCTCAAAACATGATGCACTGCAGATATGATGAGCCGGCAGACCGTCGGCCGTGTGACATAAAGCAAGGGCAGTCTCCAGGCAGGGTGCTAAGGAAAATCTAAAGTTGCCACGTGCGAGACAAATAGTGGATCCATGTCCCATATGTGCGGCGTCCCTGGCACTGTGCCTGTGTGACGTGGTGCCGAGGATTGATTTAAGCACCAGGGTTTGTCTGGTCATTCACCGGAGAGAACTGAACCGGAGCAGCAATACGGGCCAGCTGGCGGTCCGGGCTTTGGTGAACAGCGAAATGCGGATAAGAGGCCAAGGAAGGGGACCTCTCGATCTCAAAGATCTCTTGAGCCCGCAATACCGGACTTTTTTGTTTTATCCCTCAGCCGATGCCGTCGCATTGACTAGCGAACTGGCATTGCAGGAACGGACGCCGATCCAACTCATCGTTCCCGACGGAAGCTGGCGGCAGGCCAGGAAAATTCATTCCCGTCATCTTGAGCTAAAAGACGTGCCAAGGGTGAAGATCAGCGCGCCGAGCAACCCGGTATTTCAGCTACGCGCTCAAAACAGACCGGAAGGGATGGCCACCTTACAAGCCGTCGCCCACGCTCTTGGGGTTATTGAAGGCGATTGGGTGAGGGCTCAATTGATGCAGCTCTATCATGCAAAGATCGAGCGGACGCTGAGACGGCGTGGAGTCTTGAGTCCGGAATTACAATCGTAACAGGCAACCCCTTCTCCCCCGTCTGCTTAGCCTGCTAAGCCGCAGCACCCCCTATTGACAAAGACTCTGCCAATTATAGAGATAGAGGGGACGGCACATAATCGGCTTTTAACGGGGAGGTCTATCCCATGGCAGAAATCTCGTTCACCGTCAACGGTAAGCGACATTCCGTTGAGGTTTCACCGGACACCCCGCTTTTGTGGGTGATCCGCATCCATCGCTTCTGGGCGGCCATAGACGCCGGTGTGGTGGTGCAACCTGACAATGCCATTGCTCAGATGGAGGGGGCCATCGTTTTTGGGCTGAGCTCCGCGCTGACAGAGCGAATCACGTTCAAGAACGGGGTCATTCAGCAGTCCAACTTTCACGACTACGAGGTGATGCGCATGGCCGATGCGCCGGAGGAGATCCACGTGAAGCTCGTGGTCACCGACAATCCGCCCACGGGCATCGGCGAGCCGGGGGTGCCCATAACGGGCGGCGCTGTGGCCAATGCCGTGACAGCGCTGACGGGCGTTCGCCTCCGTCACATGCCATTCAACCCCAAGCGCGTGCTCGGTGCTCTGAACGCGTGAACGCCGGACGGCTTCGTTCAATTTTATCAATCCTTGCGACTACTCTTGAGAATACGGGGAAAGGAGCTCAGAGGGCGTAAAGGGCCTCCGGATTGACGGTCAGGATCTTGTCAATGGACTCGCCGGGAATCTTGCCATCCGCTTTCAGCTTGCGCAGGGCGTTGATCTCCGTCGCGGTGTCGTTGTGCCCGTAGTCGCTGCCGACGACGATATTGTCATCGCCCGCGTGTTCCAAAATATAGGGAAGGTCGTCGGTGGTTTGGCAGGCTACATAAACGCGGTTTTCCCTGAGAAGCTCGCTGCCGGGCCAAGCTTTACCCGACCTGCGGTACCCGATCTCCAGGTGGTTCATCACATAGGGCACCCACTCGGCGCTGACCTCGACAAAGCCCCATCGCAGGTCTGGAAACTTTCTCGGCACCTCGCTGAGGAGCAGGTTGCCGAAAAGAGTGACGGGACCCGACTTGAACAGGCCCAGGCTGTTCCCCCTCCCAAGTATGTCAGCCATATCCATGTTTCCCTGCGACGCGTGGACACAGATGGGCAACCCCAGCCGGCTCGCCTCCTCGTACACGGGATAGAAGTACGGATCCGTCGGCAATTTGTCCCCTTCGAGCCCCCGTATAAAGACGCCGCAGGCCCCATTTTCTTTGCCGAAGTTCAGTTCCTCGATGGTCTTGTCGATAAAGTGGAGGGGAGGGAGCAGCACCCAGCGCAGCCGGCCCATCCCCGCCTTCCATATGTCCGCAAGCCAGCGGTTGTAGCTCCTGCACAACGCAGCGTCGACGTGGGGCAGGGGAGTAAGAATCCTGAGAAAAAGGCTCGGATATAGGACCTGGATGTCCACGCCGAGGTCGTCCATATGGCCTAAACGGGCTTTCACATCCTCGACCTCCCGCGACTCTCGGGAGGTATCAGGACCGATGTTTCCGTCCTTCGCAAACACGCGTCCGCCAATCATCCAGTACTCGCTTGCACCGGATCTGCTGGGAGACCCTTGCCTCAGGGTTTGTTCTTTGAAAACCATCACCCGGGGGGTAAGGGATTTCTCGCTTTCACCCATGTACTCCCAGGTCCGTTCGCATTCCACTACGTGCGCGTCGGCATCAATCACTGCCATTGGATCGCCCTTTCTTTCCTGGATACGCGGAGGAACGATGTTCCCGTCGAACCCCTCCCCGTGATCTCCAGGACAACTTTGGCAATTCTATCTTGATCCTCCCGAACATCTTTGGGGCTTCATATATTGACATTTCACTGTTCTGTCAAGGGGGATGACACGAGGTAAGCAGCGATTGACACGCTCTGGGCCGTATGTTAGAGGAGACGCGCGTGTGCCCAGACTAGATCATGACATTGGGCGGGGTTACCCGGGCATTGAACTTTAGAGTCATGCAGGATCGATAGGAGGGAGGATATTTATGAAGAAATATCTACTGTCTCTATTTGCGTCAGTATTGGCTTTCACCCTGGTTCTCTCAGTTGGTACGGCCGCCGAACGAACGGACCAGCAGAAATTGATCGAAGGGGCAAAGAAGGAAGGGGAGGTGGCGATCTGGACCCACACCTGGGAGAAGGGAGTGTCGGAGGATTTTGAGAAGAAATATCCCTTCCTCAAGGTCAAGGTTTGGGACGGCAGGAACGAGACCGTTGTCAATAGGATTATCACCGAGGCCCAAGCGGGGAGACATTCCGCCGATGTCGTGATTCTCATCGACAGAGGATTGATTGCGTTAAAGGCCTCTGGCTTCTTACGGGAGCACAATTGGCCCGAGCGCGTCAAAGCGTGGCCTAACCAGACGGAGCACAACTACTGGGCTTATTTCAACGCCTCCGCCTTTCTTCCCATTTACAACCCAAATCTTGTTTCCCCCAATGAGGTGCCGAAATCTTGGGAAGATCTAAAGAATCCCAAGTGGAAGGGAAAAGCAATCATAACCGTCTCGGGGGCGCAGGCTCCCCTCCTTTTCGCCTATTTGTGGCGCAAGCCGAACGGAGACCTCAACTGGGAAAAAACTTTCTCCTTCTGGAAAGAAGTCGTTGAGGCAACCGAGCCAAGTACGAGCCGCGGTTTTAATCAACCAACCGAGCTGGTCTCGTCCGGAGAATATCAGTTACTCCTCTATAATGCCTTGAATACGGCTCTAGAGTACATGGCGGAGGGTGCCAAAATAAACCTGGTTCCGGTGGGGAAGCTCATTGCCAGCGGCTTGGGAGTCGCTATGCCGAAGACAGTCCCCCATCCGAACGCTTCCCAGCTTTTCATCGATTTTCTCACGTCGCCCGAAGGCCTCCTGCGTTATACAGATTTACACTACACCATCGTACTGGATCCCGAGGTAGCGAAAAAGGCGAAATCCAACCGAATCATGAGTGAGTTGGGAATCACAGCAGAGCTCATTCCCGACAGGTATATCACCGATGAGAACCTCAAAAAGGCCACCGGCGCTTGGCTAAGCACTTTAGGAGTGAAGCGAACGAAGGGCCGTTAGACAGCTCAACAGTCAGAATCGAGGGGACGCAAGCCATGAATACCTTTTTTTACAGATTCCCTAAATGTTTATTCCTGGTCTGGCTGGTTGCCGCCACTGCATTCATCGGAGCCGGAAAGGCCCGTGCTTCCTGGGAGGCGGAATGGGAAAAAACGGTGGCAGCAGCAAAGAAAGAAGGCCAGGTCCAGGTCTACCTCTCGTCCAACCAGAACCACCTGCTCATACAGTCGGGGGCCTTTCAGAAAAAGTTCCCGGAGATCAAGGTCGTTGTCGCGCTCGGAGACCCGCTCCAACGCGCCATGACCGAGCGAAGAGTCGGGAAATACCTCGTCGACATCGCTTTCACCGGTCCAGGCAGTCTTTGGCGGCTCTATCGAGCCAAGATCCTCGACCCCGTTAGAGACACTATTATCTTGCCTGAAATCGCGGATGAGTCGAAGTGGTTTGAGGGACGGCATTACTATGTGGACAAAGAACGAAAATACATCTTTGCGGCTATCGGAAACGTCGACCTGGGTGAAATCTTCTATAACACCAAACTGGTCAACCCCAAGGAATATCGGTCTTTCTTGGATTTCCTCCGTCCCGAATTACAAGGGAAGATGACGGCCCGAGATGTCCGCACTCAGGGCCCGGGCAGCGTTACCATGAGGATTTTCTATTACATGCCCGAGCTAGGCCCCGGATTCATTCGTCGCCTCTTCGGCGAAATGGATCTCACCCTTTTCCGGGATCAACGGCAAGGAATCGACTGGCTTGCCACCGGGAAATATCCCATCTGCTTTTTTTGCAGCCACTCGCGCGTTTATGCCGCCCAGCGCCAGGGACTCCCCGTAGAAAGTTTTGGCGTGATGAAAGAAGGCGCAGGGCTCATTGTGAGCGGGGGCAGCATCAGTATTGTCAATCGAGCACCCCACCCCAATGCAGCGAAGGTTTTCATCAACTGGTACCTGTCCCGCGAGGGACAGCTCGCCGTGCAAAGGGCGGGCGGCGGCACGGCAAACTCGCGACGGATAGACATTCCCAAAGACATGGTCCAGCCCGACCGGCGGCCCCAGGAGGGCGTCAAGTATTACGACGCTGAAAATTGGGAACGGATCTCTATGGACCCCATACTGAAGGAGTTAAGAGCAGCTATGGCGGAAGCGGAAAAAAGAAAGAAAAAATAGGCGGCCTATCTCGGCCCTGGGACAAGAGTTCAGAAGTGAGAGATCAGAGGTCGGAGATCGGAAGCCAGCGCAGAAGAACGCTACGCGGGAAGGGCATAGAGCAATGGAATGTTAGCCATCAGGCGCCAGCGATCAACTATCAGCCGGAGAAAGCCTGAGGTCTGAGATCAGAGGAATAAAAGCAAGGGCAAAGGACAAAGGGTTATCCGCACTGAGTGACGACTGCTGGGTGGCGAGGCAAAGGTGTCGGGGGAGGCGGCGCAAGTTACCTAAGAATCTCCGGTCCCAGATTGGCCATGATTTCCCTTGCATTGTAGGCCCTGGCAAAGTTTACGGGTTCACTGTAAAGCTGGATGACTGCATGCGCCCTGTAGTTCTTGCCGTTTGTTTCGCCGCTCTCGTTCAAAATAACAAAATACTGATAACCCAGACTTCTTGTCAGCTCGGCGCACCGGTAGACGAGGTATTTTTCCACGGTTTCACGTGATGTCTTCTTGTTGCCTTGAAACGAGACGTTGAAGGTATTCTCGTCAATGGGCTCTTCCGAGTACCCGCCGCTGCAAACGCCGAAGCCGGTGCAATGACTCAAGCCCTCCGGCCCGTACACCGTTGAACAGCCACCGAGAATCGACGCTGACAGTACCAGTAAAATCGCAACCCATCGTGTTTTCATCGCGCTTCCTCGTCGAATCAAACAATTTCAAGGCAATGCTTTTTTTAGCAAAAGTAGTGCCAAAACGGGCGTCTCTCCCGTAGGGAGTTCCCTGCGGCCATGGGCCATTTTGGTCTATGGCGGTGCATATTTGCCCAGGTTGTCTCAACTTGGAATCATCGACCGACGCCTGACAGCGCTGCTGATCTGCATCGGGAAAATTGGAACTTGGAACAATTATATCCGGACCGTCGTGGTCACCGGCAAGTTCCTTGACACCTGCCGCCGCCACCGTCAATAAAGGAACGGCATGGCCGGCAAAAAACCAAAACCCCGTGGCTGGACCTATAAGCCGGGATCACGACTGATACGCGGCTTTGACAGCGGCGCTCTATTCAGAGAGGACTACCTGCTCAGGACCCAGTGGCTGTCCGACGGGACAGCCGAATCGGAGCGAAAGATTAAGACGACAAAAGCGAAACTGTCAAACCGGGAGAAACGGAGAAGGAGGATCAAGGGGCGGCTAAAAGCGCTCAAGCAAACTCGGGAACAAACAAGCTCCTCAGGAGCGTTTCCAGGAAGACGGCCGGAGGTAACGGAAACAGTAAAAATAACAATGCCCTGGAATGCCTTTTTCGAGCTCCGCCTTAAGCACCCCGAACGGGTACTGAATTGCATGAATACCGGGCGGGTTCTCTTTACTGACGGCTCTGTCATACTGCAAATTCCCTTTAGCCCTATAGCTACGACTTCCAATACCCTGATTCACTAGACATCCCTCACCTCCAACCCTGACTGACAACCGTTCAGCCGCCGAAACCTGTATCTTTATATTTTCTTTTATAGGTAATGGAGGAGCCACGGCGGTCAATTACAATACCAATCTTGCGAGTGCAAAGGAGTTTAGCTCGCTTCGGAACCTCCTCAACCCGAAATGGAAAGGCAAAATCGTATCCATGGACCCCCGCGGCAGGGGCTCTTTTACCACCAACCTGCTCTTCTATTATCACCCGAAGTTTGGTCCGGAATTTATCAGGCAATTTTACGGCGGGATGGATGTGACGTTTTCCCGCGAAGGGCGGCAGCTTGTCAATTGGCTGGCCACCGGCAAGTTTGCCCTATGCGTACCTTGCACTCCCGATGAAATTGATCGCGCCATGAAGCAAGGTCTACCCATAGCCGCCCATAGAGCCACGAATGATACCGCCAGGATGACCTCCGCCGGCGGCACGCTCAACCTCATGAATCGGGCGCCTCATCCCAACGCTGCCAGAGTCTTTATAAATTGGTTACTTTCTCGGGAGGGCCAGATTCTGGCTCAAAAAGGGGGCTCAAACTCGCTGAGGACTGATGTTCCGAAGGAGGATGTCGATGGAGAAAACCTGAGGGTCAAAGGGTTGGACTATTTCGACTCGGATGATCCCGAGTTTTCGAATCCCGCACCGGTAGTGAAACTCATTCAAGAAGTCGTCAAGGCCAACCTTGGAAGTCAAAGATAAAGCGCGAAGCCAAGGCCGGAAATAAGGGGTACCTTGTATGTTAGACAGGGAGACAAATGAACTTTTATGCCAGGTTGGGCCCGGGACGCCCATGGGAGAATTGCTTCGTCGGTACTGGATGCCCATCGGCCCCGTCGCGGAGGTCGATGAAATGGAAAAAAGACCGGTAAGGCTCCTGGGTGAGAACCTGTTGGTTTTCAAGGATCGTCAAGGCAGGTACGGTTTGCTGGCGGAGGAGTGTTCCCATCGCGGGGCGTCTCTTTGCTACGGAAAGGTTGAACAAGACGGTATTCGGTGCCCGTATCATGGTTGGAAATACGACGTCAATGGGAACTGTCTAGAGCAACCTGCTGAGCCTCCCGAGGCGAGTTCCAAGAAATAACATTAAACACCGCGCCTACTCTGTGCAAGGACTGGGCGGCCTGCTATTTGGATATTTAGGACCCGCTCCCGCTCCTCTGCTTCCCAGGTACGATGTCCTTGTAAAAGAGGATTGCGCCCGGCAGATAGAGATTCGTCCGGTGCACGAGTGCAACTGGCTCCAGCCTATGGAAAATACCATTGATCCGGCCCACTTCTACTGGCTCCATGCGTACACGGGAGGTTTCCAGAGGAATGGAAGGGACGATTTGGAAGATGAGCGATTTGAAGTCGAGACCTTCGAGTATGGCATCTATAAGTATCACCACCGACCGAATACCATTGAAGTCCATCCCCTGGTTTTTCCCAATATCCGCAGGGGACCGCAAAACGCCATCCACTTCTATATACCCATGGACGACACTCACACCGGGGTCATTTCAGTGAAGTACAGCCGGGTTCAGGGCGCCGGACCGCCCGAACAAATAGCGGTCCCCTATAAATACCTCCCCCCCATCAAGGAGGTCCACAACGATAACGGGTTCCCGAGGTACAAATATCACATGAAGACTATTCCGGATCAGGACGGCATGGCATGGGAGACTCAAGGTCGTATGGCGGACAGGACCAGGGAGCATTTGGTCTCAAGCGACAAGGGATTGGTCATGTTTCGCCAGATACTCCGTCTTCAGATCGAGGCCGTCAAGAAAGGCCAAGACCCGCTGGGGGTCGTTAGGGATCCGGCAAAAAACGGTATCATCGAATTCAAGGTGGGAGAAATAGATAGAGTCACAGGAAAACAGATAAACCAATTTAGGGACTAGGACGGGAAGAAGTCAGAAAAAAGGGAGGCTACTTTTCCGCAACGCGGCACTCGTCAGCCCGGTGAGACGTAAACAACGACAGACGTCTTTGCCGGCGCGTCAACCCGCTCGCCGGCCACTTGAAGCAATTCACAACATCGACAGCCTGCCGTCTTGTCGCATGCCCGGTCACAGGGTTACCAAGATCTTTGCCAAAGAGAACATTCGCGTTCAATGGTCTCGTTTGGGACCGGCTACTCTGTCGCCGTTTCAGTTTTTTTATCCGCGTCTTTCCCATCAGGTCCTTCTTCGATCCATACGTTGAGGAGCGCGTGGGCGACGGTGAGGATAACGGGCCCGACAAAGATGCCAATCAGGCCGAAGCCGAGCAAACCGCCAATGACCCCGGCAATGATCAGAAACAACGGCAGCTCGCCCCCCTTTTTAATAAGGATGGGGCGCAGAAAGCTATCCATCGTTCCCACGATGACGGTCATGACCAGCAGGAACGTCCCCCATCCCGGGCTACCGCTCCAATAGAGCCAGATCACTGCAGGGGCAAGGATCAGGACCGGGCCGATCTGGGCGATACAGAGGAAAAGTATGAATGCCGTTAAAGCAGCAGCGAACGGCACCCCCGCCAACATCAGGGAGATACCGGCTAAAACGGACTGGGCGAGTGCCGTAACGACGACGCCCAAGGCCACACTCCGGATGGTTTGGCCGGCAAGGTGAACCATCCTTTCACCACTCTCTCCCCCCAGGCGGTATCCGAACTTGAGGACTTGACCGCTTGTGGACTCCCCATTGGAGTATAGAACCGCGGCGAGAATAACCGTAAGCAGGAACTGAACCAGCAAAATGCCGAAGCTTCCCAGTTGGGCCAATAACCACCTAAACACCCCGGAGGCGTAGGGTGCCGCTTTGGCGAGGACACCCTCGATTCCCAGGGCGGCAATGTTATTCCAAACCCCAACCAGTTTATCTCCAATCAAAGGCAGATTGACCAATGCTTCCGGCGGGGGACCTAGCTCAAAATTCGCGAGGGAACTGATCTCTCCGGCGATATGCTCGGCGTTGAAGACGATGGTTCCGACGGTCAATATCAAAGGAATGACAAGAACGCAGAGCAGAACGAGGGTCATCAACGCGACCGCAACCGATCGCGGGAGCCTCAGGCGAGCCTCGACGGCTGCCAAGAGCGGCCAGGTCGCAACCACGATGGTTGTCGCCCACACAACCGCGCCAAGAAACGGCCCAAGGACCCAAAGGGATGCCCCAACCAGGATCAAAACAAACAGGACTGTGAGTAGGGTACCGGCGGTGTCACGTTCCATTTCGTATATAGGCTAAGCCCCATAGCCCAAGCGCCGGCCGCATCATCGGTAATCGCTTCTTGGCCCAGACGGGGGAATAAGTATCTTTTACAGACTATTATCGCCACCGGGCAGATCTAGGAATACTCTCCGTGCCCGGCTCTCTAGGCGCAGATCCATTTTTCCCGGCACCCTCTACCACACAGTGCCATGTGGCAATAGTGGCAAGGTAATCTTATTTGAGAACGCCGATGGCCGGCAATTCCTCTGTCGAAAAGGCGGTCAGGCTGAGCCCTCCCGGGTCAGCATGTCATTGACCTCGGGTAAAGGCCGTCTTCTGAACCCTATCTACCCTTTCCGTACCGCTTGGCCGCGCCGGCTTTCGCTTTGGCGAGGATTTTCCTCAGGCCGCTCACGTCCTGGTATTCCGGCAGGCTGGGGACCAGATACCCCCCGTCCGCTTCGGGAATGATAAACTTATCGGTGAGCATGTCTTTGGAAATATCCATGCGCAGCGAGTTGTTGTCCGACTTGGCTTGCCAGGCCAATTGACCTTCCTTGGAAAGCATCCAGTTGACAAAGACGCGGGCTGCATTGGGATGAGGCGCCCGGTTCATTGAGCCGAGGTGGCCGAACCCCCCGGATAGATACCCCTCGTCAGCGGGGGCGCGATAGAGGTCGATGGGGAGCCCCTTTTTCATAGCGTCCCCGACTTCAGTGTCCCGGGCTGCAATGAAAAGCTCGTACTTTCCCGATGCCACCCAATCCACCGCCACCCTGAAGTCTCTCCCTATGGTAACGTCCATCTCGCTGAACAGCCGGTAGATGAATTCCGGTCCCAGGTTCTTGTTGTAGTATAGGCCCTTCCAAAGCTGCAGGGCTCCCCGACCCAGCGGATCGAAGGACACCATCTTGCCGCGCCACTTGAGGTCGAGAAGGCCCTGGAAGCTCTTTAGCTCGCCGGGCTTGTGCTTCTGGGTGTTGTACGCCGCGATGGTGGCAGTCACGTTCCCTTGCATAATAATGAAGGCTTTTCCCGGATCCGCGTACAGGTGTTGTTTTCGGAACCAGAGGGACTGGTCCGTGTTCTCCGGTAAGATCAACTGGGGGGGTAGGGGATCGAAAAATCCTTTTTCAGCCAGGATGCCGCCCGTTCCCGAGCCGCTGATAAAAGCGTCCGCGAGAAACTTTCCCGCCCGGCGCTCGGCGCTCATCCGGTTGGAATGCTGGCTCCCCGAACCCGGGACATAGACCATCTTGATATCGGGATAGACGGTTTTAAAGGTCTCGATGGCGTTGATGTACTGGAGTCCCGGGGGCCCATAGACCCAGATGTTCCCCTCCGCCTTCGCGGCGGCCAGCGTCTTTTCCCAATCGGCCCTCCAGTCCGCCCGGGACGCCACGGGATGGGAGAACAAACCAAGCGCTAGCAAGACGCTCAACAAGAAGCTAAGTCTCGCTCGATCCAACATATCACGATACCTCCTTGTATATTGTGATATTGGAGACCGGGGCAGTTTATTGAGAATGGCCGTGACTGTCAAACCCCCGTGTGAGGCCACCCGGGACGGCCGTCGGCCTGTAAACCCGCTCGTGGCTCGACGTTACGGCCTGTTGAATCCAGCGTTGGACCTGAGTATGCTGGCGTGCTGAAATTTACGCAACGGCGAACGTTCCGGCCTGGCCGGAGGCGGCATGATGGAAGATCGAACCGGCGCCGAATTTCCCTGATGGCGTGTTCTGACATTTTTCACAATAGACCGCTGAACCTAAATGGAGCAACCCCGGTTGAAACGCCGGGGCCGAGTTGAAGGAGTCATGGCATGATCGATCATGGACAATTTGCCGTGCCGGCAACGACACGGTCACGGCTGATGCTGGAAGTGGCGTCGGAACTGGTGGGTGGGAAAGATTGGGTGCAACGGCAGGCCACGGTGAGCCTGCGCCCGCAGGGAACCGCCGGCTGGCCGCTGACCCTCTTTGCCAGCGACGACCCGGAAGTCATAGACGAGGTGGTGTCCGGAAAGGTCCAGGTGGCAATCATGAACCCCGTAGATCCCCTGACCCTGGCCTATCACGGCACCGGACCGTTTAAAAAGCCGTTAGCCCTTAGAATCGTCACGGTGATCCCCTCGGAGGACCAGCTCGCCTTCGCCGTCTCCGTGCGTACGGGCCTCACCTCGCTTGAAGAGATCCGCGAGCGCCGGGTGCCGCTTCGCGTGTCGCTCAGAAAACAACAAGGCCATTCCACGCACTTCTTTATCAAACATGCGCTGAATGCCGCGGGCTTTTCGCTGGAGGACATTAAAACATGGGGCGGCCAGATCCGCTTTGACGCCGCCATTCCCCAGGCCTCCGAGCGCCTTGGGGCCATCGAGCGGGGGGAAATCGACGCCATCTTTGACGAGGGAATCAATCGCTGGCTCTACAAGGCGCTTGATCATGGAATACGCCCGTTATCGCTGGCTGGGCCGCTCCTCGCCAACCTGGAAAAGATAGGCTTCCGGCGCGGCGTCATCCCCAAGGCGGACTACCCTAAACTACCCGCCAACATCGTGACCCTGGACTTCAGCGGGTGGGCCGTTTTCACCCATGCGGATGTGCCCGACGATTTCATCACGGCTTTCTGCCGGGCCCTGGAGGCCCGCAGGGACCGGATCCCGTGGCAGGGCGAAGGGCCGCTTCCCCTGGAACGGATGTGCCGCAATACACCCGAAACGCCGCTGGTCATTCCGCTTCATCCCGCCGCCGAACGCTTCTGGCGGGACCGCGGCTACCTGGCCTGAATGTTACCCCGGTCAGATAAATGTGCACCCCCGCCTGAAAACCCGGTGCCGGTTGACATTACTACCAGTTATTCGGATAATCTCCATACTCGATTTCAACGACGGCCGGCCCGTTTGCCCGTCCCACACCTCCCTGAAGCTCTCGACGGCCGGCTGACCTGTGGCTGTTGCGGGAATGCTTCGTTTCCTGGTGACCAATAACATAAAGGCGCGAGGAATCAACAGGCAAAAGCGCCTGGAGAGGTTGGTAAAATGGCTCATGCACTGGGTCAAACGCAAAATGGAGTCGCCAGCGAGCTGGAATATCCCGTAACGGACCTGGACCAACCGATTGGTAACTCCAAGGGGTCTCGTTATGAAGCAGCAGAATTGGGGTTTCGCCACTACTGGTATCCTGCGCTCCTTTCCAGGCAACTGGGGAAGAAACCTAAATCTATCATGCTGCTTGGCGAGCATCTGGTATTTGTGCGCGCGAACAATCGAGCCTATGCGCTCCTTGACCGGTGTGCGCACCGGGGCATGCCCCTGTCCGAAGGCAAATGCTGGAACGAGGGTCAGATCACATGTCCCTATCATGGTTGGACGTACAACCTTCACGACGGGGAGTTAATTGCGGCTCTAACAGACGGGCCCGACTCGGCTGTCGTGGGTAAAAAGGGCAAGGGGGTCCGGAGCTATCCCGTCGAGGAGCGAAACGGGGTCATCTACGTATACATGGGAGACGGCAACCCGCCGACCCTCGAGGAAGACATACCGGAAGAGGTGTTGAAACCGGAATACGTTTTTGAGTCCGTCACCTCCGTCTGGAAGAGCAACTGGAGGCCGGCGGTTGAAAACGGCTACGACGCCTCCCACGCCACCTACGTCCACAGGTACAGCTTCCGGTGGCAAACCCAGTTTAACCTGCCCCCGGCATGGGCTGGGAAGGTGGGAAATGAGGTCCAAGGGAAATACCTGATTCAAAGGCGACGGGGTCCTATGGGGTTTGAGGCCAATTATCCGGGCTTCGGCCTCTGGCCGCGCCACACTTGGTTACGAAAAGCGCTGGCTAGAGCTCGTAAAAAATTCGGTCCTAAAGGCAAACCGATGATTCAAGCCTTCCGCCTTCCATGCGTTATCGTGAACCACTATACTTACTATACCCATGTCCGCTGGTCGGTCCCCATCGACGCGAAGACTACCCGTAACTTTCAGATGTTGGCCGGACGGTACCATGGACTCTTGGGCCTGGCGTTTCGACTGCAATACTGGCTATGGCATCGTTGGGTGTTCCACAAATGGTTCAACGAGGGACAGGACAAGTGGATCGTGGAACACCTGGACTATTCGGCCCCGGAGCAGTTCTTTAGGCCTGACAGCTCCATCGTTGGCCTGCGTAAATATTTCGAAAAACACGCACGGATGAGCGATCCCACAGAAGGAATGAAAACGAGATAACGATTCCGCATATACCATGGAGCAAGAAAACAAGCCGGATATGCTAGCGGTGCTGATCGACGCGGATAACGCGTCGCCTAGCATTGTAAAGGGCCTCATCTCGGAAATTTCAAAGTACGGGGTCCCGGTGGTCAGCCGCGTGTACGGCGATTGGACACAGCCACAACTGAACTCGTGGAAACAAGTATTGCTGGAGCATGCCATACAGCCCGTCCAGCAGTTTCGTTATACAACGGGTAAGAATTCGACCGACAGCGCGATGATTATTGACGCCATGGACCTTCTCTATTCGCGGCGGTTCCAGGGTTTCTGCCTTGTATCCAGCGACAGCGACTTTACGAGGCTGGCGTGTCGAATTCGGGAAGAGGGGCTTCGCGTTTACGGGTTTGGGGAGCAGAAAACGCCGCGCGCCTTCGTGTCCGCCTGTGACAAATTCATATTTACCGGAATTCTACTGCAACCCGACAAGTCGCATCCCGAGGCACGCCGCAAGACCACGGACGAGCTGCGCGCCGACACGACACTCGTTGAGCTACTCACCTCTGCCGTGGAATCTGCGGCCGACGAATCGGGCTGGGCTGATCTTGGAACGGTCGGAAATCGAATTGCCCAGCAGTTCCCTGAATTCGATCCTCGCAATTACGGCTACGGCAAACTGAGCGGCCTTATGGAAAGCACCCAGTATTTTGATTTGGAGAAACGTTCAACGGGAGAAGAGCGTAATGTACGGATTTACGTTCGAAAGAAGTCTGAAGACTGAGCACTCTTGATCACTGGGTAGGGCGCTGAAACCAGCGTCGGGCAAAGGCAACACCAAACGGGACAAAGTGCGACGCAATGGGAAAACGGATGGAGGGTCGGGCTTACGCTGGTCCTATTCGAAGGGATAGGGAATTCGTTGGTGGGTTGACCAGCATGAAAGCCAAATCGACCGGGGCGTCTAATTTTGTTCGTCCCCACGATGTTTTGGCAGCTTCCGTTTCTATTTTTCACGACCGAAAAGGGCCAATGGAGCCAATCGAACGGCTAGACCTCGTACCATTGACATCGCTAGGCCGGTGGAATATTATCCAGCCTATCTGAAGGAAGCGTCCTTCAGCGAGTCAAGAAGCCCAGCCGACTACCAACGCACCAGAGGAGGAACCCATGGCTTCCAAGTACATGACCCCACGTATGCCTGAAGTTACAGAGCCCACATCGGCGAAAGAGCTGGTGCCGGCGTTGAAGACGGTAGTCACCCGCACGCCCCAGCGGGGCTTGTATGAAGGGCTCTCCCTCAAGCCCGGGGAGCGGGTATTCATGATCACGGACAGCACCATCGATCCAATTTTGCCCGAGGCCTTCGAGCAGGCCATTCGGGATTCGGGCGGCCACTGTGACACGGTCAACCTGGAAGGATACCCCTTGGCGGAAGACCCGTTAGAGCTGGTGGACGGGCCGAACACCACAAACTGGTACCCCGAATGGGTGTGGGAAGGGGCGAAAAGGGCGGACGTCGTGCTTTGCCTGGCTTTCTTCAAGTTCCCGCACACTCCCATGCTTCCCTGGGGTCGGGAGGCGAAAAAGGCCGGCATGGCTATAAAGGGACGCGCCGTGCAGTGGGAGCTTCCTCCGGATATGCTGCTCAACTCCTCGCTCACCTACCCGCTGGACGTCTGGGATGCCATCGACGACAAGACGTTTGAACTGATCAGGGGCGCGCGCCGGATCGAGATCACCGAGGAAGACGGTACGAACCTGACCTTTGACCTGACCGCCGAGGACTGGGCCCGGCTGGAGATCGAAGACAGAGAGAAGAGCAGCGGACGGCCTTACACACCCGGCCACCTCTTTGTCCCATTTCCCATGGGCTTGAACCTCGAAGGCGAGATCGCCCTGCGAAGCCTCACCTTCGGAGGTCCGATACCTTTAGCCCGCCTCACCGTCGAGGGGCGAAGGGTGACCAAGATCCAAGGGGGCGGCGACTTCGCAGATACGCTCCGGCGTTCCTTCGAAGAGTTCAAGGACAAAACCTATCCGGGTCTGCCCGGCCCGGGGTCCAATTGGATCAGCACGTTTGCCATGTGCACCAACCCCAAGTTCCGCCGCTCGCCGTCCTTCGAGAGCGCCCGAGGCTCCGCCCGGGTTCACTCCTGGTGCCTGGGCCACCGCCGCTCCGGATTCCTGCACGCCAGCATCGGATCCGGACTGGCCGCTCCCAACCACAAGATCATCCGCCACTTCGACATGATGTTTCCGACAGTCGTCGCGGATGGCCGTGTGGTCATCGAGGACGGCCACCTGATGGCGCTCGATGACCCCAAAGTGCGCGGCATCGCCGAGCGCCACGGCGATCCGGACGTCATCCTGCGAGAGGACTGGGTGCCGGACCCGAACCTGGCGATCTAACCGCCGCACGTGGCGGAGAGAGCGAAAGATAAATGAGAGGGAGGTTTGCCCGGGAGGCGAAGCTCCCCCGGTTTAACCCGGCGGTTTCCCATGAAAGGCCCTTTAAAGGGCGCTTGATAAGGAGTCCTCCGGTCTCTCTCCTTCACTCATCGCCCATCTTTCGCACGCCTTGGCTTGCCGGAGGCTCACCAAACGGTGGGGCGGGGACAGTGCCATCAGAGCATTGCTTTGCAAGAAGTTTAGGAATACGCTCCGTGCATGGCTTGCCAGCTGCAATTACATTTTTCGGGCGGTTGGCAGGTCCGGGCGCGACCCAGCCAAGAGAAGAATTCCGGGCAGCAAGGCAACCGGCCCGGTAACCCGTTGATACAGCTTGAGGATTTCAGACTCCGGGACCCCAGCCATTCGCCCCGGATGCCGTGTCTGATTGGGAACTGCTAATGGTTGGCGAGCCGTTTTGCCGTGCATGCCCGCTTTCGGAACCAACTCTTCCGAGGCCTGCGGCTATATCGTGGACGTCATTAAAAGACAAGGAGGGTTCGCGTATGAAGCGTTTTTTACTACTCGCCTTGACCGCGAGTTTCGCCCTCGGTCAATCATTGCCTTCGTATGGAGCTTCCGAAACGCCCAGGAGAGGCGGCACCGTGACGATGGCGATCGGGAAAGATTTAACCGTCATGAACCCCCTCTCGAGGACTTTCTCCACCGATAAACTGATCCGCCAACTTATGTATGAATCGCTGCTGGACCTGGACGAGAAAGGGAATATCGTTCCCAAGCTCGCCGAGTCCTGGGAAATCTCCAACAACGGGACGCTCTATGCTTTCAATCTCCGCCAGGGAGTCAAGTACCACGATGGAAAGGAAATGACGGCCGCCGATGCCAAGTACGCCATTGATTATACCCTCGATCCGAAGAATGGGGCATACGGCCGCCAGAGGATCATCATCATCAATCGAGCCGAGGTCGAAGGCAGGTACAAGCTCAAGGTTTTCCTTAACAGGCCCAGCACTTCGTTCCTTTCGGTGCTCACCGATATCATGGCGTTCTCGGTGGTGCCCAACGAGTCCATTGCGCCGGGGGTGGAAAAACTTCTCAGCTTCCCGCCGGGAACCGGCCCCTTCAGGTTTGTAGAGTGGAAGCCGCGGCAGCAAATTGTCCTCGAGCGCTTCGACGGCTACTGGGGGCAGAAGGCCTACCTGGACAGGGTGGTTCTCCGTCCTATCCCGGACGATAACGTTCGCTTTATCGCCTTGCGGGCGGGAGACGTCGACATCGTAGAACGGACGCCCTATCCATGGGCGAGGGAAGTCGTGAGCGGCAAGATCAAGGGCATCAAAGCGGCGGAAGCCAGTTACGCGGATTACCGGGCACTGTTTTTCAACGTGGCCGGCCCCCCGTTCAACAACGAAAAACTGCGCCAGGCCGTGGCCTACGCGATGAATAAGGAAGAGCTTCTCAAGGCCGCCTTCTATGGCTTCGGCAAAACCACCGACCAGAAATATCCCGAGGGCCACGTGTGGCACGTCAGCGGTCTGCCGTCTCCTACCTACAATCCCGACAAGGCGAGGCAGTTGCTGAAAGAGGCCGGTTATAAAGGTGAAATAATAGAAATGAAAGTGGAACCGGGCCAAGTCATCGAGACCATGTCGACGACGCTCCAGGCGCAGCTCAAGAAGGTGGGACTCAACATCAAGATTGTCGTCCAGGAATATGGATCCCGGCGGGACCAGATTCGGAAAGGGGATTCAACCCTCGATTTAGTGGGCAGCGATTTTTACGCCGATCCGGCAACGACTTACCGTGCGGAGCTGGCTTGCGAGCCCAACCCCAAAGTGCGGTCGGGCAACTGGACTGGGTACTGCAATAAAGAAAGGGATGCCAGGTTCGATAATCTGGAGACAGAGCTCGCCTCCGGCAAGCGCAAGGAGCTGCTCAGGCAGATCCTGATCGCCGATAATCAGGCCTTTGCCCTCATCCCCATCGGGTTCGCGCCAAGGTTCTACACGTTGCGCGACCGGGTCAAAGACTTTGCCACCGACGGCAATGGCGCTTTCGCCTGGTCTGGAGGGGGCCTGCCGCGCACCTGGGTGGATAAGTAAACTTCCGGCTTGAGACCCTCCCCCGTGGCCTCGATCCCGCGACCTTTGCCCAGATTGCGGACGCCGCCCGTAAGGGCGGCGTCCCGCCGTCCCGTTCCCACCGCTTGGTAGAAAGACTCCCGCGGCCTCATTTTTCAGGTTTGACAAGCCGCCTCACCGTCACAGGATTCTCGCTGTCAACCAACAATCCTGAAGCCTCCGAAGATACCTGGAGTTGTGCATCCAAGGGGGACTTGGACACGGGACGTTCCCGGTTAACACAGATCAAAGCAACACAGGCCCGACTCCCTATCAAACAACCCTCACCGTTGCTTGGAGCGATTCATCGTCCAAAATGCTCTTTTAGAAACTTCTCCTGCTCAGGATTCAAATGCAGAGTTTCCTCCTGATAGCTGAGCCAATATCGGTCGCCGGCCTTGTAGCTTGCGGACCAAGTCATGGCTCCAGGCTTGGGGATCGCGTAGGTTGGCAGATGGTCGGTGGACACATCGGTTCGCCTGCTGGCCTGCCCCATCGATTTGCTCCAAACGGTTTGCCCTTCTCGAGTCAGGAGCCAGTTGAGGAAGACCTTTGCGGCATTGGGATGAGGGGCTCGATTCATCAACACAGCGCTAGCATAGCCGGAGGTGATGTAGGTTCCGTAGGCTTTGAATTCCGGCAGGATGGCGAACTTGAGCCCCCGTTGCGCCAGCTGACTGGCGACGGGCATGTTGGGCCCCATAAGGACGGCATACTTGCCTTGAGCGATCCACTCGACCTGGCGCCGCTGGTCCCGGTCCACCGTCCCGGCTTGATCACGGATCTTCCTGAAAAACTCCTGCGCCTTTTCAGGTCCCAACACCTGCCACAGCCAACGAAACGCCCCCTTCCCCGGGCCGGAAGGGAGAGGATCATTGATAAGAATCTTTCCCTTCCACTTTGGGTCGAGCAACTTGTAGGGGTCATCAATCTCATCCGGCCTCGCCTGTTGAGGATCGTAAATTGCGACTGGATAAACGTCGGCGCCAAAAACGAGATTGTATTTTCGTTCATTGTCGGAAAACTCATGAGTGCGGTCGCGCCAGGATCCAATGTCCACTACTTCCGGGAGCACCAACGCGGGCGCAATGGGCTCAAGGGCCTTCATGGGCTTGAAGTATATGTTTGCTGTAGACGTACCGCTAACGACCACGTCCACGGTGAAGACGCCGCCCTCCCGCTCGGCCCTAACCTTGCTCGCCAGTTGGCCCCCAGAAGCTCCGGCAAAAGCGAAGTCGATCCCCGGATAGGCCCTCCGGAATCCGTCCGTTAAGGCGTTGCGGACGATTTCCCCCGGTGGCCCCAAAACCATGACTTTGGCCTCGCTTCTGGCCTGGCCCAGAATTTTCTCCCATTTCCTTTGCCAATCGGAAGCGGCCTGCGCGTGCGCCACCGTTGAACCCAAGCCCAGCGCGGCAAGCACTAGGGCCATGCGAAAATACCCTTGCAGGCTTTTTTCCCGTGAATTCAACATAAACCGACCTCCCCAAAGTACAGGTAGCTCTAGCCCCATCGGACGAATGGCTCGCCGGGTATATATATGAGCGAGAAAAGGCTGTCAAATGGATAAACAGTGTAATTGCGAATCCAAATGATCCCGCGACTTCGGGATAAAAGCACAAGCCGCTCTGTACAGAGGGACAGTAGTTTCTACTATCTGCACAGTCATTCCCCCGAACTTGACATGCAACAAAAAGCGTGATACGTAGAGGCCCCATCTGACGCAACTTCGCCCGCGTGGCAATGGCGCGACACGCCGAACGGAACTTTGAGTTTGGACATCCTGAACGGGGCGCTATTTCGTTCGTACCGACCTTAAGTCATACCCGTTTCGACAATACTTCAAGGGGGAAATCCATGCTCACGATCAACGGAGAACAGGTCCTCGCCATAGACTCGGACGCGCACGTCATCGAATCGGAGCAAACCTGGTCCTATCTGGAGCCGTCGGAGGAGCGTTTCCGCCCCAGGCTCGTGGGCGACGATAAGCACCCCGACCAGCAATACTGGGTCCTGCACGATAAAGTCGTCGGGTTCCGGTTCCCGAGCCTGACCGCAAAGGAGCTCGAGCAGCTCTCCCTTCGCACGGGGCGCGACATGAACACCTCCCCCGAAGCGCGGGAACTGGCCCGGGTGGATCTTCGTTTGCAGCACATGGATCAGGCGGGCATCGACATCCAGGTGCTCCACAACACGCTTTGGATCGAACAGGTCAGCAGCCGCCCGGAGGCGGAGCGGGCCCTTTGCCGGAGCTACAATCGCTGGCTGGGTGACACCTGGGAGCTGGGCAAGGGGCGGCTGCGCTGGTCCTGCATGCCGCCCACGCTGAGCATCCCCGACGCCATCGAGGAGGTGCGCTGGTGCAAGGAGCACGGGGCGGTGGCCATCTGTCTAAGGCCGCTGGAGGGCGACCATCACCTGACGGACTCCTATTTCTTTCCCCTCTATGAGGAGGCCCAGCGCCTGGACCTGCCCATCGCGGTGCACATCGCCAACGGCAACCCCGGCAATGTCGACCTGGTACGACACAGCCTGTTCTGGCGCTTCCGGGTCCCCACCGTAGCCGCCTGCCACGCCTACCTGCGAAGCGAGGTTCCGGATATGTTCCCGCTCCTGCGGGTCGGCTTCATCGAAGCGGGCGCACAATGGCTGGTATGGGTCCTCGAAGGAGTAGTACGCGGTATCAATCTCCCCAAAGAATCCATCCCCGAGCTTCTGGCAAAGAAGCGGGTATGGATCACTTGCGAGTACGAGGACCATCTTTCCTACCTCCTCCCGTACACGGGCGAGGACAACCTGATCATCGGCACGGACTACGGGCACACGGACCCCTTTTCCAACGTGCGCGCCTTGAATGAGTTCGCGGGTCGCACGGACATCAGCGACAATGTCAAGAAAAAGATCGTCAGAGACAACGCCCAGGCCTTCTATAGCCTGTGAGAAAAGAAAAGGCGCAGGCTACTTTTCTGCTGTCCTGCGCCCGCGCGCGAAGCCGTCATTGGGGCGGCAAACCGGCGACCGGCAGGGGCACACCGCGCCTGCGGCGTGCCCCTGTTTGTGCCGGGCATGGATCGGACCGGCCTTTGCCGCACGTCAATTCGAAAGTTTCAGGGAGATGCCGAGAGGCAACGAATTGTCCCCGATGCTCAAAGCCGTCTTCGCGTCCGCCAGCTCCCAGGAGGAGATCGTTTCTTTCGACCTTCCCTCCGCTGAGGCGCCGGCCAACGAGTCGGCTTTGGTCACTTTGATGCGGTATTTTTCATTGCTCCCGTCGCTCAGGGTTACCGACAGCACCATCTCTTTCCCATCTTCCGTCGCCACGGTTTGCAGCGCGGCAATCTGATTCCAGGCGGTCGCTCTCTTCACGGTATCGAAATACATCCACAAGTGCGACGTAATAAAGGCGATAAGCACCAACCAGCCATACAGGCCGACCCTCGACTGCCTTTTTAAAGACCGTGATCGCTGCAGGTGCATGAACTTGCGATACGCATCCCTTTCGGCTTCCAATCTCTTGCCCGGATTTTGCTCGGTCACAGTTTCAGGCTCAGCAAATGGAATTCGGAGACCGTTTAAAATCATCCCCACGATGATCAACAGCAATGGTATCCCGATCACTAAAAGTGGATTCATAATGCTTTCCTCTTTCGGGTTCCTGAAAGCCCCGGAGTTAGGAAGAGGGAAAAAGTCCGGATCGAGGATGAGTTCATCCGCGGGAAAACCAGAGCCGAAGTGCGTGCCATCGTTAAGCTTTTGGCCTGGCCTTTTTCCTCTTACGCGCCGCTAGGACGAAGGAAGGGTCACACTCAAGCAACTCTATAGGATAACGGGCGTGACGGAAAGGGGGCTCTCTTGTGGCCCACCGCCCTCGCGCCCCGCTACAAATTCGCCGTGGGGTAAAGAAAACGGACAGCCTGGTTTTCAGGCCGCTTGTGTAGCGGCAACGGTGTTATCTGTCTGATGGGCAATTCGTCAGATTGCCGTTGCCCTTATTTTCGTAACGGGTACTCTTTGCGGGTCCCGTGCAAGGTTTTCTCCACCGCGCCCTGCAGGAGCTCCGCTTGCCAGCGCAACAGGCCTCCGCTTGCCATAATTTCGTCCACCGTCCGTGCCCGGCTTTGGGCCACGGCCTCGATGGCGGCTCTGGGCGCCAGAGTGGAAGGGGCGATTTCCAGTTCCCTGGCAATCTCGGCGCATTGGCCGCGAAGCGCTTCGAACTGCTCCTTAAAGCCCATGGCCGGCGGGTCAGGGCGCAGGAATCTCCCGCGTTCCGGCCAGTCTGCGGGGCTCATGCCAGCCGCCCGGGCGATTGCCTCTTCCAGGGTCCTAAGACGCGAGCCCACGATGTTGCGTGGTAATTGGGGTCCCTGGTCCAGGGGCGTGCCGGGATGAGACTCCGCCCACTGGAGCAAGTCCAGCATCCATTGATTGCCGAAGACCTTGAACGGCGGCACGTTGGCACGCCGGGCGTGCACGTCGCGCCAGCGCCATAGCTCCTTCAGATAGGCCAGTTGGCGACGGGTGAGCCGCCCGGCGCCCTTGATTCGCCAGGATTCCTCGGGATCGCGTGAATGATCACGTTCCGTGGAATCCACCATCGCGCGGCAGCTTTCCCTGTGCCAATCCACCCGTCCCCGCTGCGACAGTTCACCGCGCAGGAGTTCGGCGAGCCCCTCGAGAAACCGCGTGTCGTTGACCGCGTAGCGCAACTGCTTTTCACTGAGGGGACGCTGCGACCAGTCCGACTTCTGCAGTTCTTTTCCTAAGGTGATGGCAAAGAATCTCTCGATGAGGGCGGCCAGCCCGATCTGTTCGATGCCGAGCAATTGCGCCGCGATCATGGTGTCGAAGACTTCACCCCGCGGCCTGAAGCCTATTGAGGCGCGCATGATGCGCAGGTCGTAGTCACCGCCATGCACGATGAGGGCCTTATCGGCCAGGGCCTCAAAGAATCCGGTCAGGTCCAATTCGGCAAGCGGGTCGACGAGGAAATGCTCGCCTCCCAGGGTGAGCTGGATCAAACAGATTTGTCCGCTGTAGTTGTGCAGGCCGTCGGCCTCGGTATCCAAAGCGATATTGTCGCCCGCCCGAATGCGCCGCATCAGCCTCTCCAGCGAGTCTGGTTCCTGGACGTAAACGTAATCCTCCGATTCCGGTGGGCGCAATGATTCGATCTCCTTCAGCGGCGTGGCGAGAGTCCTTGTGTTCGGAATGCCGCTCGAATATATAACTTTGGATATAACCGTGGCAAGGAGGACATACGGATGTTCAAAGAATTCAAAACCTTTGTAATACGAGGCAACGTGGTTGATATGGCCGTTGGCATCATCGTTGGCGTGGCTTTTGGCGCCATCGTCAAATCACTCGTTTCCGATGTCATTATGCCTCCCATCGGCTTGCTTTTAGGAAATGTTGATTTCAGCAATCTTTTCTTAAACCTCAAGGACGGTAAAATCCCGGGGCCCTACTCGGCCCTGACGGCGGCTCAGGCGGCCGGTGCCGTAACTATAAATTACGGCCAGTTTCTGAACACGATCATCAATTTTCTGATCGTCGCTTTCGCTATCTTTGTCATGATCCGCCAGATCAACCGTTTAATGCCCAAGGAAAAAGCGCCGGCGCCTGCACCCACAACCAAAGAGTGCCAGTTTTGCTTGTCCGTCATACCTATCAAAGCAACGCGCTGCTCCCAGTGCACTTCACAATTAAGCGGTACCCCTTAACTCAGGGGATAGCCGGGAAAAGGGGACAGGCTGCTTTCCCAGTGCCTCGCGCTCGCCAGCGCAGGGAACACGCAAATCAGGGGACTCGCCTTCACGGCCCGGCTAGCCCCCGCGCAGGCTATTCGACACAAATCGCAAGATCAAAAGCCTGCCGCCTCGTCTTGCGGTGAAACGATATAGCCTGTTGAATTTAGGGTCAGGCCTGAGTATGCTGGCGCCCGGAAGCTTGCTCTAGGCCAGCGTTCCGGCCCGGCTGGAGACGGCAAAATGGAAGATCGAACCGGCGCCGATTTCCCCTCAAGGGCACATCTGCCGGCTCGGTGACCGCCGGCCCTGGTTCCTCCAGCATCGCGCCCGAGGCAGATCGTTCTAAAAACGTAGCGGATCAGATCGACCAAAAGAAGGAATTGTTAATGACGAGCGTTTTTGCCCACCGTAGCTTGATATTTTTTACGGCAATACTGATTTTGCTTTTGCCCGTCAGCTCGCCGGCGCAAACCCCGGGGCAAAGCGGGGATTGGAACAAGGAATGGGAAATGACTGTCCGGGCGGCCAAAAAAGAGGGGAGGCTTGTTTTCCACTCCGGGAACGCCTCCGAAGCCTATTTCGACGAGTTCGGCAAGAAATTTCCGGAGATCAAGATGGTCCGGGCGTTGACGCGCGGAGGGAGCCAGGCCTATGAGCGTTTAATGGCCGAACGGAGGGCCCGGGTTTACGTGGCGGACATCGTGCTCATGGGAAGGGGGTCGGGCGCCAGGTTGGCCGCCGCAGGGGCATTCGATCCATTAGAAAACTTAATGGTTCTCCCCGAGGTCCGGGACCGGTCGAAGTGGTTTGAAGGAAGACACTACTTCGCCGACAAGGAGGGAAAGTACCTTTTGAAGTACGCCGCAAGCCCCAGCGCGGACCTTTCCTACAATACGAAGCTCGTAAATCCGGATGAAATAAAGTCTTACTGGGACCTTCTCGATCCCAAATGGAAAGGAAAGATTATCACCTACCACCCGCGCGCGCGCGGCGGCAGGTCATACCGGTACTATTACTATAATCCCGAGCTGGGGCCTCCTTTTCTGAAGCGGCTCTTCGGCGAAATGGACATTGCCGCCAGCCGTGACCGCCGCCAGATCACCGATTGGCTCGCTACCGGAAAGTACGCCATAGCGCTCCGAATCGCGCCGGAAGCGGCCACCCTGGATAAGGCCAAGGACCAGGGACTTCCCGTGAACTGGTTCACTCCCGGCCACTTTAAAGAGGCTGTGCCTATAACCGGCGGGTCGAACTACATTGCAGCGGTCAGCAGGGCCCCGCATCCGAATGCGGCGAAACTCTTCATCAACTGGTTCCTGTCCCGCGAGGGCCAGACGGCAGTGCAAAACCTGGCTGCCAAGGAAGCCGAGGGCGTGGACTCATTCAGAATAGACATCCCCAAGGACATGATTCCCGAGGATTATCGCCGGGACGAAAAGAAGGCGTTTTTCGATATGGACGCTCCGGAACACACGGATGAAGCGCCCGTTTTAAAGCTTATCACCGAGGTGTGGGGAAGGAGATAGCGGCAGCCGCCGCGGTGCTAGACCTGGGCCGCCACCCCGCCCTTGGAGCCGAGCTTCCGTACTACCACGGTCAAGAAGGTGAGCCCCACGACCATGAGAACCCCCAGCGCCCCGATCTCCGGCAGAAAGCCTTCGTCGTAAAGCTTGATAATGTAGACGGGGAAAACCACGGTATCCGGCGTGTAGAGAATGGCCACCACCGATAGCAGCTTGGAGACCAGTATGAAAAGGTATAGCCCCCCGGATATCAGAAAGGGCAGAATAAGGGGCATAGTCACGGTTCTGAGGGTGGTGAGAAATCCGGCCCCGCTGGTGGCCGCGGCCTCTTCGAGCTCGGCATTGACCTGTGCCACGCCGGCGTGGGTGAATCGAGTGGCGATGGGCAGGAAGTGGATCCAGTAAGCCAGAGCCATCAGCCACAGGGTTCCGTAAAGGGGATTGTCGAAGGAAAGAAATACGATCATGAAGCTCAGCCCCACCACGATTCCCGGAACCGCGTAGGATACGAACGACAGAAAGTCCAGAACGCCGCTGCCTCTTGGCTTGAACTTGATCACCGTCCACGAAACGATGGTCGCAATGATCATCCCGCCGACACCGACGACGAACCCGAGTTTAAGGGTGTTTTTGACCGCCAGCGCGAATTCCCGCTTGTCCGTTAGGGTCCTGTAATTTTCAAGGGTCAATACCTCCAGGGCCTCCCACGAAGGGACCTGGTAGATGGGTAGAAACGACGCCCAGACCAAAACCAGCAAGGGCAGGATGAAGGCGATAGAAATAACGAAAATCATGCCTCCGGCGTACGCGGCCTTCCACTTTCCCAGGTCCATGAGGCGGGGACGGAACGCCTTTCCCGTTATCGTGGTGTACCTGTAAGAGTGTTTCATCACCCGCTGGTAGAGCATCAATCCCACAGTGGCGATGATCACCAGGATCATGCTATAGGCCATGCCCAGGCCATAGTCCGGGGGCGATACCAACCGGATGGAATAGTAGATATTGGTGGCGAAGACGTTGAATCCCGCCCCGAAACCCATGATCAGAGGCACGTCGAAAGCCTCCAGCGCCCGGATAAAGGTCAACAGGCACACCCCCGCCACGGCGGGCATCATGAGCCTCAGGGTAATCCCGTTGAACACCCGCACCTTGCCCGCCCCCGATACGTAGGCGGCCTCCTCCAAAGCGGGATCCATCATCTTCAGGGAAGCCCCGAACAACAGGAAAGTCACCGGGACCATGGAGATGCCCTGCACCCACATCATGGACAGAATGCTCTCATCGTGGAAAATCGGCCCGCTGAACCCCAACAGGGAGGCGAGCTGGTTCAGCAACCCGATGTTGGGATTCAGCAGGAGAACCCAGCTGATGGCCTTGAGAACTCCCGGAGTGATCAGTGGAATGAGAATGAGACCGTAGGCAAGGTTTTTAAGGGGGACATTGGTCCGCTCCACCAGGAAGGCAATGGCGCCCCCCATGAGGAATGCAACGACCATCGAGCCGAAGGCAAAGACGAAGCTGTTAAGCAGCATGCCGTAGGCCGATGGATCCGAATATGCGTAGGTGTAATTGACCAGAGTGAAGTTCTCGAAGCTGAAGTCGGCGATCTGACCCATCCCCACCGCTTTGAAGCTGTTCCAGACCAGGGACAGCAGAGGAATTAAAGTAAAGACGCCGACGAAGACCGCGACGGAAAGGAGAACAACCAGGCGCACCGAGATAATCTGATTCCACTTTGCCGCCAAAACACCGTTCATAATCGTCCCGGATCAGGCTTGGCAAAGTAAATCTCCAAGCCCGGTTGCTTCTCCGTTACCTTTTTTTGCCCCTTCCCGCCTTGATCCCCAATTCGGAGAGCCACAGCTTGTTCGCTTTCTTGGCGTTTTCGTCGGTATCCAACTCATCCGGCAGGCTTTCCACGTTTATGCCCCGCTCCCCCAGTTGCTTCATGGCGGTTGAAAGCTTGGCCAGCTCGGGTGAAACCGGAATCACCTCCCGCGCATTGGCATAGAGAATAACGCCTTCCCGAGACGTCATAAAGTCCGCAAAGAGCCTGGCGGCGTTTGGATGGGGCGCCTGTTTGAAAACAGCAATGACGGCGGGGGTCGCAACCATAGTCTTTACGGGGAGCATCCTGAGCGGGGCCCCCTTCTCGATGGCCCGCAGGGTCGTATTGGTGGTGTTCCAGATCATTATGGCGGACGATCCCGACGCAAGCTGCTCCGTTGGACCGGCAAACGCCCGGCCGACCTTAGGTTGGGTTGTTCTGATGACGTCGGTCCAGTATTTGAGGGACCGATCCCAGTTAAGCTCCCCTTCCTTCTTCCTCCACAAATATGCCGTACGCAAAGGGGCGTCCGATCCCGATGAGCTTGCCAGCGCCCGGCCCTTCCATTTGGGGTCTTTCAGATCGTCCCAGGTTCGGGGCCACTCGTCCCTGGGAATGACCTTGGCGTTAAAGACCGGCACCATGCCGGACTGGACAAAAGCGCGATAAAGGTTATGGTCGGGCTGTGCGATCCAGCCTTTCGTGTTCGGCCAGGAATATTCACCCAGGAGACCCGCTTTAACCAGGTACCTCATGTAGACCCTACCGAAGAGAACCACGTCGGCGCTATGCCTTCCCATCTTCGCTTCTTCGGTGGCTTTCGCGATGATCGGCGAGGAACTGGTCCGCCACGTCTTTACTTTGATAAACGGGTACTTGGCCTCGAAGGGGTCAAGCACCTCCGATCCGAGGGGACCGTTGTGCCAGACGACGACCTCTTTTTCCTGTTTGGCTGCGTCAATGACGCTTGTGGACTGCTGCGCTATGGCCTTTTCCCCGGTCCAGGCGCCGGCTCCAACGAGCCACGCAAGTGTTAAAATCAGCAGTGCGCGTATAATCATCAGCTCACCTCCATAATGTGTTATCTCGGTCCGATGTAGACCCGAATGTACAACCGACGAACGCCAGCTCAAATAGCCGCCCCGATCCGAGCCCGTCATGCTCGGGATGAAAAACCCGCAACACAGCCATTGCAGTCGTGGGTTTTGCCGGTCCCTCCCCATGGAAAAGGGCCGGCGGATGCCGCCTATTCCGATAGGTGCAGGAGAACGCCGTCCGGGTCGGCCGTGCCGTATTGGCCCGCGCCGCAGGCTTCCAGGTCGGCCAGCGCAGCGTCGCCGAATCGCCCGCCCGCGATCCTCTTGGGAATCGACTGCGGGAAAGATTTCCCGATCTCGGAAAGATCGTTCTTCACCATTTCCAGACTGTCTACATGGAAGCCGATATGGTCGAGCCCCTGTATCATGGTAGTATAGGTGCTCGTATGGCAGGAACGGATGACCAGGTAGGACTTCCCATCAGTCAAGCATCGGTGGTCCTCGGCCGATTCCAATTCCTGAAGCTCGAAGACTTTTTTGTAGAATTCAGCGAGGCGCGAAGGATTGTAGGCGCGAATCGTCACGTGGTTGAAATGCCGGACCTGCTCCCAGCGGTCCTCCGCGTAGCCTTCCCTGACATTGGGAGCTTCTTGTTGCGAGATATCGATAAAAGTGCCCACGGGATCTTGCGCCCTTGTGGATACGAAGGGAACGATGTCTCCGAGATCGCTTTTGATCAGGATCTCCGGATAGTCCGCCTTGATCCTGTCCACCGCCGTTTTTATATCCTCGACGTCGAACCCAAAATGATCCAGCCCGGATCTGATCCCGGCGTTCCTCCTTAACAGCGCAAGCCCGATCACGCCGTCGCTTATGTGGCCGACATCGGCTTTCTTTTCTCCGGTTTGGTCGGCCATTCCGGTGGTAATTTGCTTCATCCCAAATATGGATTTGTAGAAATTCGCCATCTTCTGGAAATTCTCGGTATAAATCGCGACATGAGCAATCCTGGCAAACATTTTTCTCAGCCCTCCTTCCTGGACAAGCACGCGCGACACAACCCAAGACCGGGAATAGATGATCGTTCCGATGCTACCCGGTATACCAACGACGGGAAGCATCTTATACATGCATTAATTTTTTTGTCAAATCACTAAACCTGTAAATTTCGAAAGGCTGGGCGCCCCGAAAAATGGTTCCCTCTTAGATTTGACACAAGACCCGCTAATCGGATACTGTCCCCCCATAAAATGGCGGCAGGGGGCCTGTTAGCTTATCCGAGAACCCCCGTGGGCCGGCGGCTGGCCTGCCCGGCGGATAGGCACCGTTCATCTGGGACGATTCCAGGAGTTTGCCTGTTGAGGACCAAGTGATCGAAGTGAAATTCCAAATCGGATAGGAGGGGTAACCATATGTCTTTCAGGCTTTTTTTAAGCGTACTCGCCATCTGTGTTATGGCGGCGCCGGCCACTCCGCAAGGAGGCCCGTTGGCAGCGGAGATGGCCACGAAAGCGAATTGGCAGGCCGAGTATGAAGAGCTCGTCGCCAAGGCAAAGCAGGAGGGGGAGGTGGTGGTCTATGGCGGCTCGGGCCGCGAGCGGCGTAGGGCAAGAACCGAGCCCTTCGAGCAAAAGTACGGAATCAAGGTCTCGTACGTGGGGGGCGCGACCAACGAGGTGGTGGAAAAGATCCGCGCCGAGCAGGCGGCGGGCGTTTTCCAGGGAGACGTGTACTTCGGGCGGCCTCCCGAGATCGCGCGCCTGCTCAAGGAGAAGGCAATGGCGCCATTGAAACCCCTCTTGTTTTTGCCGGAAGTGACCGACACGTCGAAGTTCTACCAGGGCAAGCACTGGTACTCCGACCCGGAACAGCTGTACGGGCAGATTCATTCCGCCTACCAGAGCAACGTGATTTCATTCAACACGAAGCGCATCAATGCCGAGCGGTTCCAGTCCATGTGGGACCTTTTCAAGCCGGAGTTCAAGGGCCGGATCATCATCACCGAGCCGGAGCCCGGTTCCGGGGCGAGCGGGGTGCTCGTCTGGATGTACGTGAATAAAAAGTTGGGGGCAAATTTCATTCGCCGTCTTTTGACTGAAACGAACCCCACTTACCAGCCGGACTGCCGTCAGCAGGTGGACCTGCTCGCCAAGGGGCCCTTCGATTTCGGGCTCTTTTGTTTTTCGGATATGCGGCGGGGCCAGCGGCAGGGGCTCCCGGTCGCCAACCGAGCCGAGCCGGTCAAAGAGGGCTCCGTGCTGGCCATGGGCGGAAGCAACGCCACCGCGGTGCTGGCGCGCGCGCCGCACCCCAACGCTCAAAAACTTTACGTGAACTGGTGGTTTTCGAGGGAAGGGCAAATCGCTTTTCAGAAGCTCGATCGCGAATACCAGTCCGTGCGGAACGATATACCCATAGACCCCGTGCCCGAGGAGCGGCGACGGAAGCCGGACGTGGACTACGTTTATCCCGACGCCGAGGTCCAGGGAGCCCAATGGGCAAACGAGGCCAACGACCTTTGGTGGAGCATCCGCAAGACGAAGCGATGAGGGCGCGCCTCGGGAAATTGCCGTAGAAGCGACCCATCGGAGCATGGAGCGATGGATCGTTCAGTCCGAATTCCATGGGAGGGCTAAAACCATGTTTTCCAGAAATTTGAGCGTGCTATTCATGTGCGCCGCGCTGGCCGCTTTGTCGCAACCGTCGCCGGCTGCGGAAATGGGCGGCAAGCCGGCCTGGCAGGCCGAGTATGAAGAGCTCGTGGCCAAGGCCAAGCAGGAGGGCGAGGTGGTGGTGTACGCCGGCAGGGGCCGCGAGCGGCGCCGGGCCCGGACTCAGCCATTCGAGCAGAAATACGGGATCAAGGTCTCGTACGTGTCGGGCTCGACCAACGAGTTGATCGAAAAGGTCACGGCGGAATACGGGGCCGGGGTTTTTCAAGGAGACGTATTTTTCGCCAGGCCTCCCGATACCGCAAGGCTCTTCCAGGCCAAGCTGCTCTCGCCTCTGAAGCCCCTTCTGTTTCTACCGGACGTACTGGACACGTCGCTGTTTTTCCAGGGCAAGCACTGGTACACGGACCCGGAGGATCGGTATGCAATGATCTTCGCCGCCTATGCCGGGGATATTCTTTCCATCAACAACCGGCGGCTCAACCCGGATTCCATATCGGCCATGGCGGACCTGCTGCAGCCCCGACATAGGGGCCGTATCATCATCGCCGATCCGGAGCCCGGCGGCGGCGCCAACGGCACGTTGATCTGGATGTACGTGGGCAAGGGCATGGGCCCCGACTACATCCGGCGCCTTTTGACCGAAGCGGAACCCGGCTTCCAGCAAGACTGCCGGCAGGTGGCGGACCTGCTGGCCAAGGGCGTCTATGACATCGCCCTGTTCTGTTACTCGGACGTGCGCAGGGCGAAGGCCCAGGGATTGCCGGTGCTCAATCTTCCCGGTCCCATGAAAGAGGGAGCACTCCTTCAGATGGGCGGGTCCAACCAGATCGCGGCGCTGGCAAAACCCGCACATCCCCACGCCCTCAAGCTCTACGCCAACTGGTGGCTTTCCCGCGAGGGCCAAAAAGCCTTCCAGGAGCTCGACCGGGATTACCAGTCCATCCGCACGGATCTTCCCGTGGACCCCATTTCCAAGGAGCGGCGCCGGCGCGAGGGAGTCGACTACGTTTTCACCGACGCGTCCAAAGACTCCCCGCGCTGGGCACAGGAGGTGAACGAGCTCTGGTGGAAGATTCGGCGCGCGAAATAGCTGCATTTTCGGTCGAGACGCGCCCGGGCGACCGCCGCAAAATGCATCTCTCAGGCGTGGCCTGGCGATGCGATGACGCCGTAGCGGCAGGTCCGGGCACGCCCGGGCCAGCGGAGGTGTACAGGTGCTCGGCCTGAAAACGGCAACGCGCAGCATCCCCGCAGTGGGTTTCGTCCCAAGGACGGGGAATGTCGTCATGGCCTTGATCCTCGGGGTCCTGGGGTTCTACATCCTCTATCCCATCGTCCTGATCTTCATCAACAGCTTCAACGTTGCAACTCTCGCCTCGGACCCTCCCCGGTATTCCTTCGATAACTGGCGGAGCGCTTTCCGCGAGCCCTTGATCTTCGAGGCCGTCGGGAACACTTTTCTCATCTATGTTCTCTATACGGCCGTGAGCTTCCCCGCTGCCGTGGTCATCGCCTGGGTGCTGGGCCGCACCAATGTGCCCGGGGCCCACTGGCTGGAATTCGGCTTCTGGGTGTCCTATCTGTTGCCCAGCCTGACCACGACCATCGGTTGGATTCTGTTGCTGCACCCTCAGATCGGCCTGCTCAACGACGCCGCCTTGCGGCTGGGTTTTGCAAGGGAGCCGATATTCAACATCTACAGCGTGCCGGGCATCGTCTGGGCCCATCTGGTGGGAAACGCAATTTCCATCAAGGTCATGTTGCTGACTCCCGCGTTCCGCAACATGGACCTGGCCTACGAGGAGGCGGCCCGAGTGTCGGGCGCCTCCAAGCTCTATACGTTTTTGCGCATTACCATTCCCATGATGACGCCCGTCCTCGTCATCGTCTTCATGCTGAACCTCGTGCGCCTCTTTCAGTCCTTTGAAACCGAGCAACTGCTGGGCACTCCGTTCGGATTTTTCGTCTTCTCCACGTTGATCTACCGGCTCATTCGTTTTACCGAGCCCGCCCAGTACGGGCACGCAACGGCCCTGGCCAGTATCACACTGGCGCTCATCGCGCTGATCATTCCCCTTCAGCGATGGCTGACGCAGAGGAGACACTTCATTACGGTGGGGGCGCGGCTGAAAACGGGCCTCATTGACCTGGGCATGGCAAGGTGGCCGGTTTTCTACGCGGTGACCTTTGTGGTTTTGCTGCTCACCCTGGTGCCGGTGCTGATGCTCGTGCTGGGCACCTTTATGACCCGGGCCGGCTTCTGGGAGGTGACTCCGGTCTTCACCCTCGGTAACTGGTCGAGGCTCTTCACCGACAATTTGTTCTGGATCGGTATGCAGACGACCCTTTTGCTCGCCACGACATCGGCTCTTGCAAGCCCGCTGCTTTTCTCCATTCTTGCCTATGTATTGGTACGAACCTCATGGAAAGGCCGCGCCGCCCTTGACGCCCTTATATGGAGCTCCGCGGCTCTGCCGGGCATTCTTTCAGGACTCGGACTCCTCTGGATGTTTCTGGGAACGCCGTTCCTGAGACCACTGTACGGCACCATTGTCCCGCTGGTGGTCGTCGTCATGCTGTCCGGCAAGCTCCTCGGCGTGCAGTTGTCAAAGGCGGTTTTCCTCCAGATGGGCGCCGAATTGGAGGAATCGGCCCGGGTGTCAGGTGCCGGCTGGCTACGGACCTACTATCGTGTCTGGCTACCTTTGATGATGCCGACCCTGGCGCTCTTGGCGACCATCAATTTTGTCGGCGCCGCAAGCGCGGCAAGCACGGTGATCCTATTGGCAACCAAAAATACGATGACGCTGTCGATTCTGGCCCTCGCTTTCGGCACGGAAGGGGACCTGGAGGTAGCGAGCGCTATCAGTCTGGTCGTCGTGGTCCTCACCCTTGGCGTGGCGCTCGCAGCTCGGTGGTTGGGTCTGAAGATTGGTCTGCACCATCAATAGGTGCCGGACCTGCGGTGGGGGAATGAAGTCGTGTGCGACCGCCAAAACAGGATAATTCAAGAAGACAGGTGACTCAATGCCCGAGCGTTCCTCAACCATCGATGAACCCAGAGTGCCGGCCCCGGACCCGGGGATAGAAAGCGCCGGCAATGCCAAGGTTGCCATGCGCCTCGGAGGTCTGTGGAAGACCTACCCCGGGGGCACGCAGCCAGCGGTAAAGGATCTCTCTCTGGAGGTCAACGACGGGGAGGTCGTGACCCTGCTTGGCCCCAGTGGCTGCGGCAAGAGCACGACGCTCCGTATGGTGGCCGGTCTCGAGGTCCCCGATGAGGGGAATATATTCCTTCGCGATCGCGCCGTTGTCGTGACATCCCGCCGTCTGTGTTTGCCCCCCGATAAACGCAACGTGGGCATGGTGTTCCAGTCCTACGCCATCTGGCCGCATATGACCGTGGAAGAAAACGTGATCTTCCCGCTCAAATCACGCCGCTTCCCGCGTAGGGAAATCGGAGACCGCGTCCGCCGCGTCCTGGAACTGGTCGGCATGGCGGGACTCGAGAAGAGACCGGCGCCCTTGTTGAGCGGGGGACAGCAACAGCGTGTGGCCCTCGCCCGGGCGCTCGTGACCGAGCCTCAGCTCCTGCTGCTGGATGAGCCCTTCAGCAACCTGGATGCCAAGTTACGCGAGCATATGCGCCTGGAGGTAAGGCTTTTGCAAAAGAGGCTTAACATCGCGGTCCTGTTTGTCACCCACGACCAGGTCGAGGCGCTGAGTATGTCCAATCGCGTCGCACTGATGAACTACGGGGTCGTGCAGCAACAGGGCCATCCCAGGCTGCTCTATGAAGAGCCGGCCAATGAATTCGTACGGGACTTCATCGGCAGGACCTTGTTGTTCATGGGAAGAGTCCAGAGCAGCAACCCGTCGGGCCAGATAGCTATCGCCGTTCAGGGGGCGCCGGACTGCGTGGTATTCGGGCGTAATTACAACCCGGGCGGGATCAAGTCCGGTGAGTCGGTTTATATTGGGGTGCGCCCCGAGGATGTGCAGATCCGTCCTGCGTTGGAGTCTCAAGTCCCGCCCGGAATGGTCGTTGGCACAGTTCGCACCGCGTTGTTTATCGGGGAAAGAATCGAGTACCAGGTTGAAGTTGCCGGACAAAGGCCAATGATGATCTACGGCGAGCGGCATAGCCCTGTGGAGGAAGGCAGCAAGGTCTGGTTGAAACTAAGGCCCGACGGGCATAGCGCCTGGTCCTCCGTCTGGTAGCACCGGCACCGGTGGTGGAGCCGGCGAAAAAGGAGGGTTGGCCTGCCCAAGTCGCGAAGGGAAGCCCGACCGGAAGTTTAATGGATTGCCTCGGATAGGACCCGGGGAACGGGAGGAAACCCATGCTGACGATTAACGGGGAACAGGTTCTGGCGATAGACTCGGACGCCCACGCCATCGAATCCGAGGAGACGTGGTCTTACCTGGAGCCGTCGGAGGAGCGCTTCCGCCCCAGGCTCGTGGGCGACGATAAGCACCCGGACCAGCAATACTGGGTCCTGCACGACAAAGTCGTTGGGTTCCGGTTCCCGAGCCTGACCGCGAAAGAGCTGGAGCAGCTCTCCATGCGCACGGGCCGCGACATGAACACTTCCCCCGAAGCGCGGGAGCTGGCGCGGGTGGACCTCCGCTTGGAGCACATGGACCAGGCGGGGATCGACCTCCAGGTGCTCCACAACACGCTGTGGATCGAACAGGTGACCAACCGCCCGGAGGCTGAGCGGGCCCTTTGCCGGAGTTACAATCGCTGGCTGGCAGATACCTGGGAGCGGGGCAAGGGGCGGCTGCGCTGGTCCTGCATGCCTCCCACGCTGAGCATCCCCGAGGCCATCGAGGAGGTGCGCTGGTGCAAGGAGCACGGGACGGCGGCCATCTGTCTGCGGCCACTGGAGGGGGACCGTCACCTGACGGACTCGTATTTCTACCCCCTCTATGAGGAGGCCCAGCGCCTGGACCTGCCCATCGCAGTTCATATCGCCAACGGCAATCCCACCAACGTCGACCTGGTACGACACAGCCTGTTCTGGCGCTTCCGGGTCCCCACTGTGGCCTCTTGTTATGCGTACCTGCTAAGCGATGTCCCAGAGCGGTTCCCGCGGCTCAGAGTGGGTTTTATTGAGGCCGGGGCTCAGTGGCTCGTGTGGGTCTTGCAAGGGGTAGCCCGGGTCAGGAGTCTTCCCACAGAAAGCATGCCCGAGCTGGAAGGAGTGCCCCGTTCTCCAGATACACCCGAGCGCGCCAGGAGTTCAGTGTCTCAATTGCTTTCCAGGAAGCGGGTTTGGGTTACTTGCGAGTACGAGGACCATCTTCCCTACCTCTTGCCCTACACCGGCGAGGACAACCTGATCATCGGCACGGACTACGGACACACGGACCCCTTTTCCAACGTGCGTGCTTTGAATGAGTTCGTGGCTCGCAAGGACATCAGCGATAGGGTCAAGAAAAAGATTGTCAGAGACAACGCGCAGGCCTTCTACGGCCTGTGAACAAGTGGCACTGTTGAGCGCCTCCTTTGTTGGGTACCGGGAGGGGGCATGGAGCGCAGTTAGGCTTGCCGGACCGTGCTGCAATTGACAATTCCTCCGGCTCCGGCATAAAATACCCGCCGATTACGTGACCTGATCCGGGAGACTGATTCATCGACTATGGAGGTGAAAGCCATGAGACGAAGGTTTACTTTAGCGCTGGTGGCGATCTGGCTGGCAGTATTCGCACCCTCGGTCAACGCTCAATCCGATTCCCGGCAGGAGTGGGAACAGGTTCTGGCGGCTGCCAAACGGGAGGGTAAAGTTTCGGTCCTGGGTCCGCCGCAGGTACAGGCGCGCGACGTTCTCACGGGCCTTTTCCAGAAAAAGTACGGTATAGAAGTCGAATACCTCGGGCGCCTCGGACGCATGGTCGCCACGGGCGTCCTGACGGAAAGGCGGGCCCAGCGCTACCTCTGGGACGTTTACATTGGCGGCACGACGACGGGCATTACAAGCCTGGCCCCCGCGGGAGTCTTCGACCCCGTGGAGCCGGCCCTCATCCTTCCCGAGGTCAAAGACCCCAAGGAGTGGCGGAACGGAGTCATTGAATTCGCCGATCGAGCCCGCCTGCAGTTGGTATTCAGCCCTTACCAGAGGGGCACAATCTTTATCAACTCCAAAATGGTAAAGAGCAGGGAGATCAGGTCGCACAAGGATTTTCTAGACCCTAAGTGGAAGGGGAAGATTCTGTTGGATGACCCTCGCAAGCCGGGGCCGGGCCAGGGGACCTTTCTTTTTTTCTATCTGCACCCCGACCTGGGCGTCGATTTTATCCGTGCCCTGGGGAAACAAAACCCCGTCCTTCTCCGAGACTACAACCAGGAACTGGATGCCCTGGGTCAGGGCCGCAATCCCATTCTCGTTGGGACCTCCGACGCCAGCGCCGAACAGCGGATCAGACAGGGGATCCCCATCGAAATCGTAGATCCCCGGCAAGTAAAAGAGGGCTCGGACATCAACCCCGCTAATGGCGCCCTCGGTCTAGTGAACCGGGCTTCTCATCCCAACGCCGCCAGGGTTTACATTAACTGGTTTCTTTCCAAGGAAGGGCAGACCGCATACGTCCAGGCCATGGGCTACGTGAGTAACCGGTTGGATGTGCCCACGGATCACGTGCCCTCGTGGCGGGTACCCAAGCCGGGGGCGATTAAAACCTACACCGAGGAGGCGCTCGAGGCAAAAGCCCCGCTCGCCAGGTTGATCACGGAGGTATTTGGACGCTAGATCATTTGACCTGAGAAATTCTTAAAAAACTACGGGATCTTTCAGGAGCACCCGTGGGGAGTCTAGGCAGTTACGTGATGCGAAACAAGTGAGGAGGTGCGTCCCGTCTTATTTAGAAAAGAATCGATGCAGCTCAGCAATTGGCTGCTCGTAAATGGTTTCGTAATGTAGTGGTCGGCGCCCTTCCTGAAGCCCTCGAGGATATCCTCAAACTGAACTTTGCCCGTCAGAAAAATGACGGGAATCGTTGCGGTCACTTCATTGTCTTTGAGCAACGCCAGTGCATTGAATCCGTCCATCACCGGCATCATGATATCCATCAAGATCAGATCGGGGAGTAGCGTCGAGGCGAGATCGACGCCTTCTTTTCCGTTGTTCGCCAGAAGGACGTTGAAGGATTCATTCAGGGTCAATTTCAAGATATTCAGGAAAGCGGGGTCGTCTTCGACGATCAGGATTTTCTTTTTCATAATGAGGCAGTTATAAGCAAACAACATACCAGATTCTAAGTACTTGATTCGTATTATTTCATTATTTCCTCGAGGTATTTCAAGGGCCTTATTTTGAGATACTTTGCTCGAAAATGAACACCGGAACAATGGGATCAGGAGCGTGCAACTGATTCCAATATTGGATGCCATCGCGGCTCCCCGACGCCAGCTCACCGCTAACTGAAACCATTCATCGTCGGTAGCAAACTTGAACCATCAGAAACGAAGATGGTAAGGTAGCCGCCGATCAATCCGGCAGCCAGGAGGTCCCATGCAAGCTCCAACCTCCTCGCCCGAGTACAACCGGCCGTCCTTTGTCTCCGAAGGACCTCCCAACCACCGCTCCAGGGCGGATTTCCAACATGGTCTCCACGTGGGCATGGAGGCATTGGATTTCCCGTTGCTTGACCTGGAGGGTCAAACGGTACGACTGTCCGAATTCCGCAAAGGGAAGCATCTCGTCCTGGAGTTCGGCTGCATCACCGCGCCGGTATTTATCAACGATCTCAGCAGCCTGGTCCGCCTGCAGCGGCGGTTCCAGGACAGGGGAGTTGTCTTCGTGATTATCTACGCGCGGGAAGCCCACCCTGGCGCCCATTATCCCGCCCATCGCTCTCTCGATCAAAAGTTGGCTCATGCCCGCGATCTAAATCGTCTGGAGAAGGTGGACGTTCCCATCCTGGTCGACTCCCTGGACGGCCAGGCCCACCGTGCCTATGGGCTTCAGCCGAGCCCGGTTTACGTGGTTCGTAAAGATAGCGTGGTGGTCTACAAGGCATCCTGGCTTGCCCCCGGGGAGCTTGAGTCCTTGCTGGAGGATATGCTGGAGAGCGAGGATTTGAAGGCAAAGGGCGAGCGCATGACGCGACAAGTGTATTCGGAGAGGCTCTTGCCGGTCCGTACTCACTAAGGGGGTTAACGAGCGAGTCTTTGATCGGGCCGGCGCCGGAGCGCGCGAGGACGTCAAGAAGGCATTCGGGTTCGACATTGTTGAGCTCGCGCGCAGGCCGACGCCCATTTAATTTCGCGACCTGTTCCACTCATTGTTACAAGGGGACTTTCACGACAGGGCCTTCCAGTCCTATTTCAATCGATCCGTAGGTGAAAAGATTCACTCGCTCTTCCGTTAGCCGAACGCGAACGACGGTTGGAAGTCTTTACTAGCGACCATCCTGGGATTTTAAAAATTGACAGCCCGGGACGGACATGCATAAAATATAATTGAGTCTAGGGATCGCACAGCGGCGATCCAGCGGGGGGCGGACGCCCCGCCTTGGTTTTCGGACGTTGAAATCCATTCAAGTTACAGAACCTCAGGACGATCACAAGCCCGCTAAGATTGCCTCCAACAGCCTGGAGTTCGACGGGCAATAGTCTATGGTAAGCCTCGTTTTAATGATCCTCCTGATCGCTTTCCAGGTGTTTGCCCAAAGCACCTGTCGAACCCGTCAAGACCTCTATGCAGGGATGCGAGTCACGGTTAATGTCAAGTGCCAGATACACATTCAGCAGTCGCAGCAGGGCGGATTCAACCGCCAATACATTATCGGGGAAGCAGGTCAATTTGACGTTTTTGTCAATATGGGGGACGGACCCCTTTCAAAAACTACCGGCGGCCGTAACTACATCTTCTGGCCCAAAGCCAACTGGTCTCGTCAGAGAATCAAAAACGCCGACGGCTCTGTCAGCGTGTTCCCGTCATGGGCGAGCAAGCCGGTCATTTTCCAAAAAGACGAGGTCAAAGACATCCAGTCCATGCCGGGAATTCGAGTCCGCCTGGAGAAGGTCACCAAGACGAACAGGGGGGGCATCGACCTGGAACCCATGCCGAACAGCGGCACGCTCATGCTGAGCGGCGGCTTCCAGCAGGGAGACTACCCTTTTGCAAGACCGTACCGCTCTTCCACTTTTTATGACGACCGGGGAGGCTCTTGTAAACTTCCCAACGCGGAACTGTTCGACTACGAGCTTGAATCCGACGGCCGAACAGTGAACCGATATTTCTTCAAATACGGGCGCGATCAAGCCTTGAGATCGTTTTTACAGAACCGATGCAAATGGAGCCAGGCACTCAATCTGCGCATGTTAGGTTCAGGCAATGGCGCGCGGGAGCCGGGGGAAATGCCTTAAAATCGTTGCCAAGAGGACCCGGCAGCTGCTCGCACTTGTATTCCACGCCAACCCATTTTTCTCCAACAGGAATTCCTATCGAATGCCGGGCCAAGGCATTTTGCCGAAATGCCCCGGGAATCTGACGTTTTATGGCATGCCAGGCCAGGAAATCCTTATGCCCCGGGAAATACCCGGTCTGGCACTTATCTTGCTCCCATGGACTCCAACGAGGTTTCCAATGAGAAAGAAAATCCTGGTAGTGGATGACGATACGCGGCTGAACAGGATGATACAGCTGGCACTCAAGGATTCCTACGCGACACTTTCGACGCATAAAGGGGAAGAAGGCGTGGGTTTGGCCCTAATGGAAGCGCCAAACCTGATATTGATGGACCTCATGATGTACGACATGAACGGATTGGAAGCGATCCGTCTGATTCGCCGAAACTCAAAGACAAGTTCCATTCCCATCATAGTCATGACAGGGGGACTCAGCAATTCCATCAAGGACGAGTGCTCAAAAATCGGTAGTGTCGATTATATCGCCAAGCCATTTACCTGCGAGGAGCTGCTTCGCCGAATCGAGAAGCTGTTGGAGAACGGCAACAAACAGGATACGTCGTGATTCGTTGTCGCACCGGCTTTCCACCCTCCTCCAAGCCGGGTCAGACCAAGCGAACCGACCGCTTTGTCGGTTCACGGACTGACAATCGTACCCTACCGGGCGTATTCATCTACGAGGACAAGGACGCCCGCGCAAAAGATTAGCCCGACAAAACGGGACTGAGCCAATTTCGGCCAAGGTGGCCATGCTCCTCCCTCAGAACCCAACCGCCTTCCAGCTAAGCTATTGATTCTTTTGCGCTTTATTCATGGCACCGTGTTTGCTCTCCATTCACCACCAGGGTGGAGCTCTCCACTACCATCCGAAAACAGGAGGTAAACATGCCCAAAGGTACCAAGGGAGAGACCTGCGAAGCGGCGATTCGCGCGGTCATCGAACCCAGTGAAACCGTCACGTTCACAGACCTCCTCACGCGCGTCAAGCGGAGAGGAAAATGGAACAATTCCACAATCTGGGAGCACCTCATGGCTCTTGTGGTTAACCTGCCGCCGGCTCGACTTCACTGGCCCAAATTGAAACCGTTTCTCTTTCTGCATGCCGACGGCCGTTATGAGCTTCACCAGGATACGGCCAACCAATCGTCCCGGAATTCTGGAATGACTGAGGAGCGAAACTTGAGCAGAGGTCAGCTGATCGAGCACCACCTTAGATTGGACAAAATTCTCGACAGCCTGGATTCGAAGGAAGTGCCCAATGAAGGTTTTGCGGGAAGGGTGATGCGACTTCGAGATGCCGATCTATTGCCCGGCAACATAGCCTGTATGATGCTCACGGTAAACGGGCTGCGTAATATCGTTGTTCACGAGGGTTTCATAATGGGCCCCCATGAAGCCGGGGTCGTTAAAAGCGCTATGGCCGGCATTGAGGCTTGGAATAAGGAAAAGAAAGCACCCAAAAGACAGCTGCCATCGAGGGGCAAGGCTAGCCGATAAGAGGGGGTTTTCCCCTTAACCCTCAACCTTCGTCAAACTCATAGACTTTCCGCCAGGCTTCGAAGCCGCCGCTCATGCTCGCAATGTTGCTGAACCCGTTTTGTAAAAAGTAAGCCACGGCACCCAGACTGCTGTTGCCGTGATAGCAGTAAACGACCACCTCACGGCCCTTATCTGCGGTTTCGATAAACTCCTGCACGTTCCCGTCATGCAAATGAACGGAGCCGGGAACATGCGCGGCCCGGTAGGAGTCCGGATCGCGTATATCAACGAAGATGCAGCCCTTGCCATTGAATCTTTTCCTGGCTTCGTGAATATCAACCTCGGGAACTTCCATAGATCACCTCCGTTCCGGCCGCCTGGATAAGGCCGTTCACGTTGACGGCTACTGCATTCCATCAGCAAAATCCATAGATCCGGCGGGCTCGCTGTTGAACCCCCTCGCTGTTGGTCTATACTTATTTCATAATAGCCGCCCGGTACGGCGGCCGAAGAAATCGGATTATGGCACTGACATCTCAGGACTTGGCGGCTATCGAGGACGTCACCCTCGACCACTACGATCAAAATGCCGATTCCTTTTGGGAAGGGACCAAAGACCACGACGTAGCCCAGAACTATAAGGAGTTCTTGGCGCCCCTCCCGGAGGGAAGAACCCTGGACATCCTGGACTTCGGGTGCGGCCCCGGTCGAGACGTTCAATTTTTCCAGAGCCTGGGCCACCGGCCGGTGGGCCTCGATGGCAGCGCCATGTTCTGCGATATGGCTCGCCAGCGCATTCGCTGCGAGATCCTTCATCAAAAGTTTCTCAGCCTGCAATTGCCCCCGGGAGCCTTTGACGGCGTTTTCGCCAACGCCTCTCTTTTTCATGTTCCCGGCCAGGAGCTGCCGCGGGTTCTTGGTGAATTGCACAGGGCGCTCAGGCCCGGAGGAATACTGTTTTCATCCAATCCCCGGGGCGCGGGAGAGGGCTGGTCCGGAAAGCGCTACGGCCATTATATGGAGTTGGAAGCCAGCAAGGCATACCTCGAGGAGGCGGGCTTTGAAGTGATCAAACACTACTACCGTCCCTCTGGCAAGCCGAGGTCGGATCAACCATGGTTGGCCATTGTGAGCCGGCGTTTCAAAAAATAATTGGTTCCGGGAAACCACCAACATGTCACGGGCTCCGGGCGCCGGTACCGGTGCGGGGTGAAATGGAGGGCTAGGAGTCTGCGCGGCAGAAAATTTCTTGCACATAAGCCGGAAGCGAGTATAACCGAAGGAAGTCCGATGAGAAAGGTTTAAACGATGCCGACTTCTTTCCTTCCCTATGAG
>Ga0326597_10000540_pt1 | contig 67360 bp, 53 predicted proteins | sample RVTome_12_FD_203789 | JGI IMG/M metagenome (GOLD analysis project Ga0326597, IMG submission 203789) | Soil microbial communities from uranium-contaminated site in the Upper Colorado River Basin, Wyoming, United States - RVT100D185 | ecosystem: Environmental > Terrestrial > Soil > Contaminated >...
CGGGAGCTTCGCATGCAGCCTGAGAACGTCGTCGGTAAGCCGTGTGCGGGAAAACCGCACGCACGGTTTGAACGGGGGCCCCTGACGCGGCGACCCCACGGTCGCCTACTCTGAGGTCTACCAATGGACGTCCATCACGTCTGGTGCGACCTCAGGGCCCGCGCGAGAATGACTTCCCAGTTTGGACGGCCATCGCCGCCCCTGGCTGCGTTGCGCCTCCTCGGCGTATCGCCCTGGATACGCGGTCGTCGGCGCGCCTTGCCAGGAGCTGCGATGGCTCGCCCAAACTGGAAAGTCATTCTCGCGCGGACCCTTGGCCCGGGAGTGCGGGACACGGAGTTCTGCCAGGAGCTCGACCGTTTCCTGGGCTGCCTGCGAGGCGAGGGGCGCATCCGCGCGCACCGCATCACGCGTCGCAAGCCAGGCTTCGGCCCGCCCTCGCTGGGCGAGTTCCAGGTCGAGATCGAGGTCGCGGACCTGCCCCAGCTCGACGCCGCCCTCCGCAGGGTGGCCGCGCGCGAGGGCGAGATCGAGAGCCTGCACGCGGCCGTCAACTCCAAGGCGCACAACGCGACCTCCGCACTCTACCGCGACTTCCCCGACGACTTCCGGGCGCGCGGCGAGGAGAAGCTCTGAATCGCGTAGGGACGTACGAGGCACTGGCCGGCCTCGAGCTCGAGATCGACGGCTACGAGCTCGAGCCGCGGGAGCAGCGCGTGTCGAGCGGGTTCGTTCGCCACTCGACGCTGGTGCACCTCTCGGGGGCGGGCCACATGGGCGTCGGCGAGGACGTCACGTACGACGCGGGCGACCAGCTCGCGTTCCAGCGCGCCGGCGCGGTGCACGGGCTCGACGGCACGACGACCCTCGCGGAGCTCTCGACGCGCCTCGGCGCGCTCGATCTGTTCCCGGCTCCGCCCGCGCGGGACGCCGACCGCGACTACCGCCGCTGGGCCTTCGAGAGCGCGGCGCTGGACCTGGCTCTGCGCCAGGCCGGGCGCTCGCTGGCCGACGCGCTCGGGCGCCGGCCGCGGCCCGTGCGCTTCGTGGTATCGCCCGGGCTCGGCCGTCCGCCGACGAGCGCGCCCGTGCGGCTGCTGCTCGAGATGCACGCCGGCCTGCGCTTCAAGCTCGACGCGACCCGCGAGTGGGACGAGGCGCTGATCGACGAGCTGGCCGCGCTCGACGCAGTGGACGTGATCGACCTCAAGGGCGCCTACCGCGGGACGCCGGTCGACCAGGAGGCCGACGCCGGCCTGTACGGGCGCGTCGCGCGGGCCTTCCCGCGCGCGTGGATCGAGGATCCGCGCCTGACGCCCGCGACCGCGGCGATCCTGGCCGACCACATGGAGCGCGTGACCTGGGACGCGCCGATCCGCTCGCTGGCCGACGTCGAGGCGCTCGCCTTCGAGCCGCGCGGCCTCAACGTCAAGCCCTCGCGCTTCGGCAGCCTGGCGCGCCTGTGCGCGTTCTACGACCACTGCGCGGCGCGCGGGATCGCGATGTACGGCGGGGGCCAGTTCGAGCTGGGGCCCGGCCGCGGGCAGGTGCAGTACCTCGCCTCGCTGTTCCACCCCGACGCGCCGAACGACGTCGCCCCCGCTGCCTACAACGCGCCGCTCTCCGGCCCGCCCCCGCCGCCCAGCCCGCTGGCGCCGGCGCCGGCCTCGACGGGCTTCGCCTGGAACCCCTGAGGCGGGGATCTATCATCTGCGGCCCGCACCGTCGGGCGGGGCACCATGGACTGCCGCATCCACCTGGCCCAGGTCGAGCCGACCCTGGGCAACGTCGAGCGCAACCTCGCGCTGCACGTCGAGAGCGTCGGCGCCGCGCGCGCGGCGGGAGCCGACGTGGTGCTGTTCCCGGAACTCTCGCTGACGGGCTACTTCCTGAAGGACCAGACGGCCGAGGTCGCGCTGGCGCGCGAGGCCGCGCCAGTGCGGGCGCTGGTCGAGCGTTCGCGCGAGATCTCGATCGGCTTCGGCTTCGTGGAGCGCGCGCGCGACGGGCGCATCTTCAACTCGTACGCCTTCCTCGAGCGGGGCGAGCTCCTGCACGTGCACCGCAAGGTGCACCTGGTCGGCTACGGCATGTTCGAGGAGAGCCGTGACCTCGCCCCCGGCGAGCGCTTCGTCGCCTTCGACAGCGCGCACGGCCGGCTCGGCGTCCTGATCTGCGAGGACGCGTGGCACGCGGCCGGCGCGTGGCTCTACTTCCTGGCCGGGGTCGACGCGCTCATCGTGCCGAGCTGCAGCCCCGCGCGCGGCGTCGCGGCCGGCGAGCGGGGACTCGCTTCGGAGCGGACCTGGACCACGCTGCTCGAGGCCACGGCGATCCGGTGCCAGGCCTGGGTCGTGTACGTCGATCGCGTCGGCTGCGAGGACGGCATCGCGTTCGCGGGCGGCTCGCGCGTGATCGACCCGGGCGGGCGCGAGCTCGCCCGTCTGCAAGGCATGGACCCCGGCGGGCTCGACGTCGCGCTCGAACCGCACGCTCTGGAGCGGGCGCGGCTGCAAACACCGCTGCGGCGCGACGAGAAGCCATGGATCGTGCTGCGCGAGCTGCAGCGCCTGGAAGAAGAGGAGCGGTGAGCGCCCAGGGCCCCGATGCGCTCGACGTCCAGGTCGAGCTGGTGCAGGAGCTGGTGGTGCGTTTCCTGCGCACCGAGGCCGGCAAGTTCGGCTTCGCGCGCGCTCTCGTCGGCCTGTCGGGGGGCGTCGACTCGTCGGTCTCCGCTGCCCTCGCGGCGCGCGCCTTCGGGTCGCGGGAGGTGCTGGGGGTGATGATGCCCTACCGCACCTCGGACCCCGCCAGCGAGCGCGACGCGCGCGAAGTGGCCGAGCAGCTCGAGATCGCCACGCGGCGCGTCGAGATCACGGCCATGGCCGACGGCTATCTGGCGCCGAGCGGAATCGAGGACCGTGTGCGGCGCGGGAACGTGATGGCGCGCTCGCGCATGATCGTGCTGTACGACCTGTCGGTCGAGTGGAACGGGCTGGTGATCGGCACGAGCAACAAGACCGAGCTGCTGCTCGGCTACTCGACCCAATTCGGCGACAACGCCTGCGCCCTGAACCCCCTGGGCGACCTGTACAAGCACCAGGTCTACCAGCTCGCGCGCCACCTCGGCCTGCCGCGCTCGGTGATCGAGAAGGCCCCTTCGGCCGATCTCTTCGCGGGGCAGACGGACGAGGCCGACCTCGGCTTCACCTACGCTCAGGCGGACCGGGCGCTGTACTTCCTGGTCGACCAGCGCCGGCGGCCCGAGGATCTGGTCGCCGACGGCTTCGACCGCGCCCTGGTCGACGCGCTGCTGCGGCGCGTCGTCGCCAACCAGTACAAGCGCCTGCCGCCGGTCATCGCCAAGCTCTCCGACCGCACGGTCAACCAGGACTTCCGGTACCTGCGCTCATGGGGCCGGTAGGGTGGCGATACGGTGTCAGACACCGTATCGGCCTTGCAGGCGACGCGCGAGGTCGTCGACGTCGCAGCTCTCGACCTCCTTCTTGTCGATGCGGCCGAGCCGCTCGAACTTGAGGCGCTCTTCGAGCGTGGTCAGCTCGACCTTGGCGCCTTCGGGCAGCCGGCGCTCGCTCGGGCGCAGCGCCTCGCGCGCCGCCTGCTCGCTGACGCCGTCGGGTCGCGCGACCTGGGCCAGGGTCGAGGGCAGGTCCGCCGGCAGCGCTTCGCGGCGCTCGAGCGCGGTGCGGGCGCGCAGGCACACGTCGAGCGTGCTCTGCAAGTTGGAACGGATGCGCGTCAGGCGCTCGACGTCGGGGTCGGGGCCGGCCATCGAGCGGCGCACGCGCGCCATGGCCACCTCGAGCAGGGCGATCAGGCAGTTGAGCTTGCGCATCAACCGCTCGCGGTACTCGGGCGAGTCCAGGTCGGACTCGGAGAAGGATTCGTCCCTGTGTTGCTTGCTCATCGGTGGCTCTTCCCGGGGGGTGGGCCGGCGCCCCGCGCGGCGTGCCGACGCCTTAAACCTACCCCACGCCGCGAATCCGGGCGTCCGCGGCGCGCGCCCTTCATCCGCGAGGGAGTCCGGCGCCGGGGCGGCTTTCCGGCCGGAAGGGGGCCGACGGGGGCCCGGCCGGGGTCTCGCGGCTACTCCAGCGCCGACTGGAGCATGAGCAGGAGCTCCCGCTCGTGCACCTTTCCCATGGCGATCACGGGCTGGCCGCGCAGGTTGCCCGCCACCACCGTCCAGGCCCCGAGCGGGTAGACGACCACCGAATCGCTCTGCCCCAGGGAACCCGATGCCGACCCGGGCGCCGAGTGCAGGAGGAACACCTGCTCGACCCCGTCGGCGTACACGAGCTGGACCCAGGTGCCGCCGAAGGGATCGTCGCGCAGGGCCGCGTGATCGAGCTGGAAGCCGTCCGGGACGGCGGTCGGCCGCAGCATCTCGAACGGCGGCCGTGGAGCGAGCGGCGAGTCGGGGTCGAACGGCTTCCAGGCCGACACCCCGTCGTCGAGCTCCAGGTCGGAGAGGTCGGGGTCGAGCTCGACGGTGTCGAAGACGGTCCTGGCGATCAGCTCGCCGCTCAGCTTGCCGCTCAGGAAGAACTCCTCGCTGCGCAGGACCAGAGCCGTCTCGGGGTCGACGGCGACGCGGTACAGGCGCTCGGGGTCATCGCGGCGCGACACCGTCAGGAGCTCGCAGCGCCGGCCTGCGATCACTTCCTCGGCGCCGGTCACCTCGACCAGGTAGAGCTGTTGGAAGCGCGCGGCGTCGCGCACGCGGAAGTCGCGGAAGCGGTAGGTGAAGCCCTCGCGCCCCTTCTGCATCAGGAGGAACATCTCCTCCTCGCTCTGGCTCATCGGCGGCCACAGGACCCGCGTCGGAGTCACCGCGAAGCGGCCGCCGCCGTCGGAGGCGACCTCTTCCTCGTAGACGATCTCGACCCCCGGCCCGAGCACGTGGCTGTACAGCTCGACGCGCCGCAGGCCGCGGTAGGCGATCTCGAACGGCGCGGCGCCGATGCGCTCCAAGAGGGGCGGCCCAAGATCGAGCTCGACGTTCCGCGCGCCCCGCTCGGCGCCGCCGGGGGCGTCGATTCCGACCCCGTCGTCCTCGCCGGCGGTCGGGCTGTCCCCGGCCCGGGCGGGGCGCCGGCCATCGGGCGGCGCGTCGGGGGCGCGCAGCGCCGCGCTCAGGAGGCCGCCCGAAACCTGCTCGGCAAAGCCCCTCGCGCTCGGGCTGAGCGCGTCCGGGCTCTCGGCGTGCACGACCTCGAAGGCGAAGCCCGACCTCGCTTCGCCCGCGCGCCCAGCGCCGAAGGGTGCGATCCCGGCGGTCCATCCCAGGACCAGCGCCACCACCGCGAGCGTCGCCGCGAGGGTCAGGGCGGCGCGCGGACGCCGCAGGGCCCGCTCCAGGCGTCGCTCGAGCGCCGCGGGCACCCGGCGCCGCGCGAGCCGGCCGATGAAGCCCTGCGCCAGCGCTCGCGGGAGGTCGGCCAGGTCGCCGGCCACGGCCCGCTCGAGGGTGCGCGGGGCGCGGGCCGCGGCGCCGCCGGGCGCCAGCTCGGGCAGGCGCGCCGCGAGGCCCGCGGGGGCGCCGAAGCGCCGGTGCGCGAGGTGGCGCAAGTGCTCGACGGCGCGCTCCTGGCGATGACCGCCGTGGCAGGCCGCGACGGTGCGGCCCTCCAGCTCGAAGGGGGCCGGGATGCGCTCGAGCCGCGCCAGGTGCGCGGCGGCGCGCAGGCCGCTCGCCTGCGGGGCGAGCGCAGCGTCTACCCGGCGCGCGAGCTCGTCGGGCGCAGCGACCCGCCCCAACCCGCCCAGCGCGCGAACGCGGCGTCCCAGTCCCGCGGTCCACGCGCGGCAGGCGCCGCAGGAGGCCAGGTGCCGCGCGACCGCGGGCGACCATTCCCGCTCGAGGCCGACCTCGACGGTCGCTCGCTCGCGGGTGAGCTCGCAGGGCGTGGACATGGGGCTGGGGCGGAGGCTCTCGAATTGCCGGACGGAGTAGAGAGTGCGTGCGAGGCGTATAGAAGGGGTGGTCTGCGAGCTTTCAGCGGAGATAGTGCCGGTCGAGGATCGGTGTCAGCTCGCGGTCGAGCGCCTGATGGGCGCGCGCCAGCCTCGACTTGACGGTTCCGAGGGCGATCTGGAGCGTCTCGCCGATCTCCTCGTAGGAGAGCCCCTCGATGTAGCGCAGCACGGTGATGGCGCGCATCTTCGGCGACAGGCGCACGATCGCCTGTTGGATCTCCTGCTCGAGCTCGTGCCGTGAGGCCGCGGCCAGCGGGCCCTCGATCGACTCGTCGCCCAGATCAGGGTGCGGAACCCGGCTCCCGCCCTCCCCTTCGCGCAGCGCGTCGAGCGAGGCCAGCCAGCGGCTGCTCGCGCGGCGCTTCAGGTCGATGCTGGCGTTGACCGCGATCCGGTAGACCCAGCTCGAGAAGCGCGACTCGAAGCGGAACTCGCCGATCTTGCGGAAGAGGATCCCGAACGTCTCCTGGGCCGCGTCCAGGGCGTCCGCCGGGTTCCCGGTGATCCGGTAGCAGACGTTGTAGACGCGGTCCTTGTACTGGTCGTAGAGCTCACGGAAGCCCCCCTCCAGGCCGCTGGGGGGGGCGGCCTGACAGGCGATGACGAGCTGGCGATCCGGATCGAGCTGCATGCAGACCCTCTCGGGGGCTTCAGACGCAAGGCGCGGCCCCCTGGTTCCCTCCCAGCCTGCCTCTAATATGCGACTTCGTACAGAGGCGCCCGCCGGAACGGGGGTCCAGAACCCAGATCGGGGAGCCGGTCGGGCTCCCCGATGAGCCTCTGGGGCCGCAGATGTTGAGCGGCGCTCAAGAATCGACCCGATTGCCGAGCGGTGGATCCGGCGCCGGAGGCGCCGCGCCGCCGGTCAGGCGGCGGGGAGGCGGAGGCCGCGTGTCGCGGCCGGATCGGGGGAGGCCCTCCTCCCCAGCGAAGGAAAACAGCGCGGGCCACGCGACTCCCATTGGGTTGCGGGCATCAGCCCGCGCTGTGTGCGGCCGGGGGGCGGATCGGCATCAGCCGCCCAAGAGCGACCCGGGGTCGAGGGTCATGAAGGTCGTCCCGACCGAGGCCGCGCAGTCGGGCTTGCAGTAGGAGTCCCAGCCTGGGACGCACTCGGCCGAGATGACCTCGTGCACGAGCACGCCGTCCAGGAAGCCGACGATGCGCGTGACCTGGTAGCAGATCTCGTCAGGGATCCACTCCTGGGGCAACCCCCCCCCACCGCTGGCCGGGATCGGCAGGTAGACCGTGCCGGCGTCCGGGGACGGTCCGCCGACGCCGCCGGGACCCAAGCGGGGGAGGAAGCCCCGGTCCGGGCGGGCCCAGGTCACGACCCCTTCCACGCTGGTGAGGTGCAGCGTGGCCGCCGCATTGACGTGGGGATCACCCAGGACGCCCAGGGTGGTGTAGATCACGAGGCTCCCCGCGGCGTGGATCTGGGCGGGATTGACCGCCAGGTCGAAGAGCAGCACGAGGTGGTCGGGGTTCGAGGCCGGCCCGAACTCCATCGTGGCGTGCTCGAGCAGCACGCTCGAAGGGATCTCGTGGAGGGTCTTGCCGACCAGAACGCCCAGGCCGAAGACCTTGTTACTCAGGTTGCGGTCGGTGATGTACGCGGCGACCACGACGTGCGTCGAGCCTCCCCCGCCATAGGCCGCCATGCCCACGTCGAGGGTGGAAGGCAGGGGCGTGTCCTCGGCGCGGAAGGGAGAGCTGTTGCGCGCCACCTCCTCGGCGTCGAGGAAACCGTCGCCGTCGGTGTCCAGGGAGAAGGCCGAGGTCTGCAGCGGGCTCTCGAGGGCGTCCTTGAGCCCGTCCCCGTCGGAGTCGAGCGGCGAGCCCCCGTCCGCTTTCAGGACCTTCCCGGGGGCGAGCACCAGCGCGGTCGTGAGGCCGCATGCGGCCAGGCCGAGAATGGGCAGCGCGGCGCGCGAGCAGGCGCCGCGGAGCGCGCCGGCGAGGCCCCCAGGAGCGGGATCGGTGTTCATGGCAGAGCGCAGTGGACCGGGCTTCGGAACCGGAATCGTCCCCCGGTCATGCTAGTGGCAACCCGAGCGAAACGTCAAGGTAACCAGGATTCCAGGATATGCCCGACGTCGGCCTGCCCGCCGGCACCCTCCGAACGGCGCCTCGGGCCTGTCCGAGCCCTGCGTGCAGCCCGACCCGCTCCCGGGAGCGTTCCATCGCGCCGACCCGCTCCGTAGGATGTTCGCCCGCAAACGACGCGCCCGTAGCTCAGTTGGATAGAGCGTCGGCCTCCGGAGCCGAAGGCCACAGGTTCGAATCCTGTCGGGCGTACCACCCTCGACCCCGCTCCTGCGTCCGGAACTCGGGCAGATGCGCCCTCTCACGGTGGCCCACGTCGACGCCGAGCGCGGCTTCTCGGGGGGAGAGGTGCAGGTCTTCCTGCTGATGGAGGGTCTGCGCCGGCGCGGGCATCGCTGCGTCCTGTTCGCTCCGGGGGGAAGCCGCGCCGCCGACGAGGCGCGCGCGCGGGACTTCCCGCTGCGAGCGGCCGCGCTGCGCCACGACCTGGACCTGATCTCGAGCGCGCGCCTCGCGCGCGGCTTCCGCGCGGAGGGCTGTGACCTGGTCCACCTGCACACGGGCCGCGCGACCTGGCTGGGCGGGATCGCGGCCTGGCGCGCCGGACTGCCGGCCGTGACGACGCGCCGCATGGACCGTCCCGTGCGCGCCGGGCGGAAGACGCGCGCGATCTACGAGCGGCTGACGGCCGGCGTGGCGGCCATCTCCCCCGCCGTCGACGAGTGCCTGCGGGCCGGCGGCGTGCGACCGGAGCGCATTCGCGTCATCCCGGACAGCGTCGACCCGGAGTCGGTCGTCCCGCGACTCGCGCGGAATCACGTGCGCGCACGAGAGGGCGCGCAGCCCGAAGACGTGGTCGCGCTCACGATGGCGCGTCTGGTGCACCGCAAGGGCCTCGACGTGCTGCTCCACGCGCTCGCGCGCAGCGAGCGCCCCGAGCGACTGTGGATCGCGGGCGACGGGCCGCAGCGCGCCGCGCTCGAGGCGCTCTCGGTCGAGCTCGGCCTCGGCCGGCGCGTGCGCTTCCTGGGCCACCGGGACGACAAGGGAGAGCTCCTTGGCGCCTGCGATCTGTTCGTGCTGCCCTCGCGCGCCGAGGGCATGGGGGTCGCGGCGCTCGAAGCGATGGCGGCCGGACGCGCGCTGATCGCGAGCCGCGTGGGAGGGCTGGCGCAGGTCATCGTCCACGATCGCACCGGATTGCTCGTCCCGCCCGAGGACGTCGCGGCGCTGGCCGCGGCCCTGGAGCGGCTCAGCGCGGACGGAGCGCTGCGCGCGGCCCTCGGGGGGGCCGGCCCCGGGAGGATCGTCGAGGGCTACCTCCCCGAGCAGATGGTCGACGGCTACGAAGCGCTGTACGAGAGCGTCCTGTCCGCGGGCGCGCGGCGATACGGTGCCTGACACCGGATCGCCTGGCTGTCAGTCCATGTGGGCCACGACGCGCTCGTCGCCCATCTGCAGGCTGAGGGCTACCTGGCGCGGCGCGAGGAAGCGGTCGAGGTAGCGCGCGAACAGGGCCTCGTAGACGCGCAGCACGCCCTTGGTCCCGAGGCGCCGCACGAAGTCCACCGGGGCCCAGTGCCGCGGGCCGCGCCGGCCCTGGACGCGCGAGTAGAGCTGGTGCTGCTCGGCGACCATGTACTCCGAGTAGAGCATGTAGAGGATCAGGTAGAGCCTGGAGAGCCTCTTCCAGCGGATGGCCCGGCGCGCGAGCGGCTCGAGCCACGGATAGCGCACGACGAGCGGGAACCACTTGTGCAGGTTCTCGATCAGGTGCTTGTTCTCGAACTCGATCGAGGAGGTGCGGTTGAACTTCTGAGGGAAGTCGTCGTAGCCCGAGACCGCGTAGCCCATGCCCTTGGTCATCTCGTTGATGTCGAACTCGGGGTAGGGCTGCATGATCGAGACCAGCGGGTGGTCGACCTTGCACTCGATGTTGAGGCGCACCGTCTCCCACTCGTCCTCGATCGTCCCCCCCGGGCCGCCGAGCATGTTGAGCGAGCCCAGGCGGATGCCGTACTTCCTGATCCAGCCGGCCGCGTCGGTGAGCTGCTTCCTGGTGGTGTTCTTGCGGAAGACCGCGTTGCGCACGTAGTCGCTGGCGGCCTCGAAGGCGATGCGCGCGTACACGCAGCCGGCCTCCTTCAGCAACCGGATGTGCTTCTCGGTCGTCATGTTGGCCATCAGGATCACGTCGAAGGGCAGCCCGACCTCCTTCGGATAACGCTGGCAGAACTCCTCCAGCCAGTCGTTGCGCAGGTTGAAGATGTCGTCGAGGAAGTGGATGAACTTCAGCGGGTACTTCGCGCGCACCTGGTTGATCTCGTCGATCACGTGCGTGACCGAGCGCTTGCGCGTGTACTCCTTGTTCTTGGCGCCGTAGACCTTCTTCTTCCAGGCGTGGTGGAAGCAGAAGGAGCAGTTCATCGGGCAGCCGCGCTGGGTCACGAAGACCTTGCGCTCGGAGTCGCGGTAGATCGCGCCCGCGTCGTAGATCAGCTCGCGGTCGGGGAAGCCGAGCGAGTCGAGGTCGGCCACCAGCGGCCGCTGGCTGTTGCGGACGATCTCGCCCGTCCCGCGGTGCCGGAACCAGAAGTTCTGCGTCTCGTAGTAGTCCTGGCCGGCCTCCATCTTGTCGAGCAGCTCGACCATGGCGCGCTCGCCCTCGCCGCGACACACCGCGTCGATGCCCTCGGTCTCGACGTACTCGGGCGAGAAGGTCGGGTGCGCGCCCCCGGCCACGACGAAGCAGTCGGGCAGCACTTCCTTGATCTTGCGCATGATCTCGGCGAAGTAGAGGTGCATGCCGGTGGTGGTCGAGAAGCACACCACCTGCGGGTCGACCGCGCGCACCTTCGTGAGCCACTTCTTGTCCGGCAGGAAGAGCGCCTGGATCTGGTGGCCCGCGTCCTTGACGGCGCGCGCGAACCACATGGGGCCCAGCATCTCCTGCGGCAGGTACTCGTTGACGAACAGGACTCTCATCGCTCGCTGCGGATCACGTGGAGGGGGGCCGGCGGCGCCCCGTGGCCCCTCCGGCGGGCCGCCGCCGGCCGCGCGGGGCCGGGGAGGTCCCGAACCGGGCTCGGCGGACCCCCGAGGCGGCCGCGCGCTGCGCGGAGCCGCCGCGGATGGCCGCCCGTCCGGCAGGACGTCATTCGCCGGCCGGCCGGGCGCGGCCCGCGGGCGGCTGGGAGGCTCCCGCAGGCTGCTTCGAAGTCTATCGGTCCCCCGCGCCGGCGGGGGGAGCCGCGCACCGAAAATCTGCCGTCAACTGGAGATTTCGCGCCGCGCGGCCCGCGCCAGGGCGGCTTCGACCTGGGCGAAGGTGGTCCTGCGGTCGAACAGCCCCCGGCGCGCGGCCGCCGCGGCCGCCAGCCGCCGGCCCAGCGGCGGGTCGTCCAGGAGCCGGCGCAGGGCCGCCGTCAGCTCGGCCGGGTCCAGGGGATCGACCAGCAGCCCGCTCTCCCCGTCCGTGACCACCTCGGGATTGCCGCACACCCGGCTGGCGACGATCGGGGTTCCCAGGTGCAGCACCTCGAGCAGGGTGTGGCTCAGGCCCTCGTAGCGGCTGTTGAGCACGAACACCTCCGCCGCCCGGATCAGGAGGGGGATGCGCGCGTGCTCCACGTTGCCGAGGAAGTGCGCGCGCCCGGCCAGCCCCAGCTCGGCCGCCAGCGCTTTCCAGGCCGCCTCCATGTCCCCGTCTCCGGCCACCAGCAGGTGCACGTCCTCCGGCAGCTCGCCCAGGGCGCGCAGGATGCCGTCCACGCCCTTCCACCCCATCAGACGGCAGATGGTCAGAAGATAGCGGCACTTCTGGTCCAGGCCGAGTTCCGCGCGCGCCTCACCGGGCGTGTGCCGTACCGTCTCGGGGTCTGGCCCGTGGTAGGCGTTGAAGATGCGCTCGACCTTCTCGGGCGCCACGCCGTGGCTTCGGATCAGGATCTCTCGCAGGAACTCCGAGCACGCGATGACGTGGCGGCACCAGCCCCACCAGCGCCGCTGCAGGGCGCGCGTCAAGGCCACCTTCCAGCCGTAGTCCTTGCCCTGGAAGGTCACGATGTCGTCGTCGCCGCACCATCCTCTGCGGTGGGCGATCTCCCACGAGCCGTCGACCATGATGCGGATCACGACCGGCGCGCCGCGCAGGCGCGCGGCCAGGACGTGCAGGAGGGCGAGGTGCTCCTGGACGTAGACGACGTCGCAGCCCTTCGCGCGGCGCAGCACGGCGAAGAAGGCCTTCACGTAGCGCAGCGCCAGCCCGCCGCGCGAGATCGCCTGCACCTCGAACGGGTGCCCCGCCGGCGCCGGATCCGAGCAGAAGGCGACCACCGCCACCTCGTGCCCGCGCTCGACCAGGTAGCGCCCCAGGCTCGGCACGTACACCGCCGGGCCCCCCAGGTCGGGCGGGAAGACGGGGGAGGTGATCAGGACGCGCATGGAGATCGCGGCGCCGGACGATACCGAGCCCGCGCAATCTCCACCACTTCCGGGGGTACGAGGAACGGAAGTGGTGGAGATTGCGCGGGCTCCAGGTGACCCGGCGCCCCCACCTCGGGGAGACTCGTCCATCCCGCCAAGAAAAGACGGAGGGGGGGCGCCAGGTCGGTTCCCCGGCACGCTACGGACCGCGCCCGCCTCCGCCGGTGTCCATCCGATCCCAGGAAATCGCCGCCGTGCAGCGACCCGCTCCCTCCCCTCCCCTCGCCGCGGCCCCGAGCCGTGCGAGGCTCGCTCCGCTTGCGCTCGTGCCTCTGGCGCTGCTGCCGCCGGCCGTCTCGTGCGCGGGCGCGCCGCCCGACGCGCCGCCCGCGCTCACTCCTCCGGTCGCGCCCGAGCTCCAAGTCCGTCCCCTGACCGACCTCTACTACGAGGTGCGCGCCCGGGCCGGGGCGCGCGGCGCGCCGCCGCAGGAAGGGCCGCTGTCGGCCGCCGTCGCGGCGGCGCGCGTCCTCGAGCGCTCCTTCGGCTTCCCCCTGCCGTGGGGCTTGGTGGACGGCGAGCTCATCGGCTGCCAGACCGCGGACGACCTCGTGCGCGCCTGCGAGGCGCTGCCCGAGACGTTCACGCGGCGCGAGCCCGGCGGCGGCACGAGGCTGCAGCCGTTGCACGAGCCGGCCGTGGCTCTGGCGCGCGCGCTCGCGGCAGTCGAGGCCGACTGGCTCACGCGCGAGTGGCCGCCGCGCCGCGCGGCGCTCGAGGCCGCGCGCGCGCAGTTGGCGGCGCGCCTGCAGGGTCCGCGCGCGGCGGCCCTCTTCGAGCACTTCACGGGCATCCTCGACCTGCACCTCGCGCGCGCCGAGGCGCCAGTGCTGCTGGTCACGCGCGCGCCCTGGCCCGGCGCGATGACGTTCCGGGCCCCGGGCGGCGGCGGCGTCAGCGTCGTCGGCCTCGAGGGGCAGGCCGGGTCGACGCTGGTCGAGGTCGCGCTGCACGAGATCCTGCACACCCTGGACGAGCTCGGCGCGGACCAGGAGACGTTGCTGCAGCGCGTGCGCGCGAGCCTCGCCGCGGCGGGTCTGTCCGAGACGGACCGCCGCCGGCGCGACGCCGCGCACCTGCTCTTCTTCGTGCACGCCGCCGACACCGTGCGGCGCTTCGTCGACCCCGGCCACGTCGACTACGGCGAGAGCGCCGGCCTCTACGCGCGCCTGGGCCCGTACGCCCGGGTCGTTCGCGCGCTCTGGCCGCGTTACGTCGCGGGCGAGCTCGACGCCGACGGCTTCGTGACGCTCGTCACGGCCGCCGTGCTCGACTCCGGGCCGTGAAGGACAAGCGTGGTGATGCTGGTGTCCGGTTGGGACGACGTTGACTCGCCTGTGAGCGGGCCGGGTGGGAGCCGGGCCAGGAGCGGGATCCGCCCGGATTCGATCCAGGAAACGCGGTCCCGCGCCGCGCGTGCGCGTGCTATGGAACCGCGATCTCGACTCGCCCGACCCCGAGGTGGATCCTTGAAGCAGTACGCACTGGAATGGACGGCGGCCGATGCCGCGCTCGCCGGCGGCGCGGGCCGATTCGGTCTGTTCCTCCGGCGGAACGGGTGGAAGGCCAGCGATGCCTTGCTCGTGCAGCTAGCCCGGCAGGGGGGCAAGCTCGCGTTCGACCTGCTGTGGCTGAGGCACTCGCCGGCCGTGCACGCGGTGCTCGCATCGATTGTTCCACCGCACGAGGCAGAGGACCTGATTCAGGAGACGGCGGTGTGCGCCTGGAGCGGGATCGGCACCCTGCGTGAGGGCGGCCGCTTCTCTGCCTGGGTCTGCTCGATCGCGCGGCACATGGGGCGGGACCGCATCTCCCATCTCGCGACCCGGAGATCCGTGAGCCTCGAGGAGATTCCGGAGCCGGAGGTGCCGCAGCACAATGGCAACGCCGAAGCTGACGCGGTGCTCGCCTGCATCCGTTCACTTCCCTCTTGCTATTCCGAACCACTGTTGATGAAGCTGATGCTGGGCATGACCAACGGCGAGATCGCCGACCGCACCGGGATGACGCCGGGCTCCGTGCGAGTGAACATCCATCGCGGTCTCCGCCGGTTGCGCGATGCACTCGGGCCGGGGTATGCGCCATGAAAGACCCTCCTACTACCGATCATCAGGAGATCGAATCGCTGGACGAGCTCGCGTGCGGGCTGGAACGCGTGCTGGCGCCGCGGCGTTACGCCACTGCCGAGCTGAAGCGCTCCGTGGGGGCGCGCCTCGGTCGCCGGACGGCGTCGGCGGTCCTCGTCTGTTCCCTCCTCCTCGCAAGCTACTACGTTGGCCGACCCGAGATCGAGCCGGGGGCGCCGGGGGCGATTCCCACCCCTCTGGTCGAGCGAGCGCCGAGGCCGGCGCCCACCGAAGCTCCCCGACGCGCGGACGAGCCCACGCGCACGCATCCAACGCGGCCCCCCGAGACGCCTGAAGATGTGATCGACGGTGCTGGGCTCGCGGGCGTGGGCGGCGCGGGAGCGATCGAGGTGGTCCCGCTCTCGACAGGGGATTCCGCGGCGGAAGCCGGTTCCCGCTGACCGCCGGATCTCCGGATAACGCGCGCCTCCTCCCGAGGGACTAGGGGACCAGGCGCCGCGGCGGTCGCGGCGAACCGGTTTCCGAGTTCCGAACATGAGGACAAGCATGTTGAAAAGTCGATTGTTGGTGGGGCTGTCGAGCCTGGGCCTGATCTCGATCGCAACCTCCGCCACGGCGCAGCTCGGTGCGCGCGAGGTCCTCCAGGACGAGAAGGCGAAGGAGGCTGCGAGCGAGCCGGCGATCATCGAGTTGAGCCGGCTTCGCAACGCTTCCGTGTGCATCGGCGAGCTCTCCGGGGGGGGGACCGACTTGATCCCCGGAGCGACCGTCGGGAAGCTCGAGGACATGGTGCTCGATCGAGAGCGGCTCGAGCTCACTCACGCCGTGGTGAGGACGGACGCCGGACTGCGCACGGTGCTCGCGAGCCGCATGACCTGGAGCGAGGGTCAGAAGAAGTGGGTGCTCGCCCTGACCGCGACGCAGTTCAGCGAGGCACCCGTGTTCGATCTCGCGAAACTCGGCGAGGCGGCCTCGGGCGCCATCGACGCGAAGGGCAAGCGCGGAGGGGACATCGAGCCTGCGAGCTCGCCCCGCCACTTGCTCCTGTCCGGCCTCTCGAAGTCGCCCGTCAAGGCGACGGACGGCGTCCTGGGGGAACTGGGGCAGATCGTGATGTACGCGGACGGCCCGGAGATCGCCTTCATCACGGTGAAGCCGGAGAAGGCCAAGGCCGGACGCGAGGACGCGGGGACCCTCCCCTCGATGGTGGCGATTCCCTGGGGTCTCTGCGGCGTGGAGACCATCGAGGACGCAGGAACGCCCCCCCTGAACGGAGGCGGCGGAGCTCAGGGCGGGAAGGCTCGGGCCGGCAGCCAGGGCCAGGGTGAGGAGATGAAGACGGAGGTCCTCGTCCGCAGCACCCAGGAGAAGATCGTCGCGGCTCCCGCGGCGAAGGACAGCGACGGGCACCGGCTCTCCGACCACGGGTTTCGCGCCAAGATCTACCAGCACTTCGGCTTGAAGCCGCCGAGCTATGACCAGAAGCCAGCGGGGAGCCCTCGCTAGGCTGCGATCGGTCCGGCAGGGACCTGCTTCTTGGCGAACCAGACGACGCTGCGGGCCGTATTTCCCTGGAACTCTGGGGACCGGCGGCAACGGGCCGGTGTCCTCCCAGCGGGGACGCCGGCCCGCCTTTCGTTCTCCGACGCGGAGATGGACCGGACCAGGCGCGCTGTCCTCCGGGCCGGCCACATACCGAAGATCTCCGCTCGGCTGCGACGAGTTACTCTGGGCTGCGGGTGTGCGCATGGCTGGACGTCGCGCTCATCGCAACGCTTTCGGAGGGAGTCGCAGGATGGAGATCGGCAACGCGCGAGGCCAGTCGCCGCCGGCCGCGTGGTTCGCGGTCGCGCTGGCCCCGCTGCTGCCGTTCGGCACAGCCTCCGATCACGGCGTCGTGCTCCCGCACGAGGGTGAGTCCGGTCCGATGGCCTTCGTCGGGGTCGGCGTGCTCGACGTCGAGGCGGGCGAGGTGCGCGCCGATCAGACGGTGCTCGTCACGCAGGGCCGGATCGCGGCGGTCGGCGCGCGCGGCGAGGTGCCCCTGCCGTCCGACTGCCGGCGCGTCCCCGGGGCGGGGCGCGTGCTCGTCCCCGGCCTGGCGGACATGTGCGTGCGCATGCAGGACAGCGGCGAGCTGGTGCTCCATCTGGCGCACGGCGTCACGACGATCCGCATCGTCGGCGGCCGCCCCGCGGACCTGGACCTGCGCGCGGAGATCGCATCGGGCGCGCGCCTCGGACCGCGCATGGTAGTCGGCAGCCCGGTCTTCGACGGCGCGCCCGAGGAGCCGGAGATTCTGGCGCGGATCGACGACTGCGCGCGCATGGGCTTCGACTTCCTCACCGTCGGGGACGATCTCGAGTCCCCCGCGTACGAGGTGCTGGCGCGCGAGGCGGCGCGGCGCGGGATGGCGGTGGGCGGCAGTCTGCCGCGCGCCTTGACGCGGACCGACGCCCTGGGTGGGCCGCAGCGCTGCTTCGACCGCATCGAGAGCTTCCTCGATCGTAGCCATCCTGCGCTGGGGCTGCCCTTCGACGAGTCGCTCGTCCCGGCGCTGGCGGCGGACCTGCGCCTGGCGGACGTCTGCGTCACGACGACCCTGAGCGGATTCGCGGCCCTGATTCCGCAGATCGAGCGGCGCGAGGCGCTCCTGCAGCGCCCCGAGGTGCGTTGGATCGACCCCGCCTCGCGCGAGATCTGGGGCGAGCACGGGCACGCCTTGCGTCGCAACTTCCGACCCTCCTACCTACCCGACCTCGAGCGCTCCCTCGGCTTCCAACGCGAGCTCGCGCGCGACCTCGGACGGGCGGGCGTGCGGCTGCTGGCGGGCTCCGACGCGATGACGGCCTTCGTCGTGCCGGGGATGGCGCTGCACGCGGAGCTGCGCGCGCTGGTGGACTCGGGGCTATCGCGCGCGGACGCTCTGCGCGCGGCCACGTTGGAGCCGGCGCGTTTCCTGGGCGAGTCCGGCGGCGGGGGAATCCGGCCCGGCGCGCGCGCCGACCTGCTGCTCGTCGCGGGGAACCCGCTGGAGGATCTCGGCCCGCTCGAGCAGCCGGTGAGCGTGGTCGTCGCCGGAACCTGGCTCCCGCGCGCGACACTCGAACGGGAGTTGGAGGAGCTCGCCGGGCTCTACGCGCACGAGGCGCGCTTCGTGGGGACGTTGGGCGACGCGGGGTTGGAAGCCGCCTTCGAGCAGTACGAGACGGATCGGGCGGCCGGAGGCGAGCTCCCGCTTCGCGAGGAGTCGGCCAGCTACGCTTGCGAGCTGCTCCTGCGCTCCCACCGGCGGCGTGACGCGCTGCGCTTCTCGCGTTTCTGCCTCGACACCTGGCCGAGCGCGTGGTGGGCCCACATGCGGCGTGCGCAGGTCCTGGCGGACCAGGAGTGGCGTGACGAGGCGCGCGCGCACGCTCGCCGCGCGCTGGAGTTGCGGCCCGGGCACCGCCCGACCGAGCGGCTTCTGCGCGAGCTCGCAGCGGCGCCGCCGACGCCGCCCTGGGGGCGCTTCCGCGGCCCGAACGGCTCGGGCGTCGCCTCCACGCCGTGCGTGCCGCGCGCCTTCGATCCGGCGCGCAACCAGCTCTGGAGGACCGAGCTCCCGCCGGGCTACTCCTCGCCGGTCGTCGACGCGGAGCGGGTCTTCGTAACGGCCTACGAGGGAACGACGCTCGCCACGTACTGCATCGACCGCGCGGACGGCGCAGTGCGTTGGCGCAAGGAGTCGCCGGTGCGCCTGGGGAGCCCCCCGCGCGGACCGCGCTCGCCCGCCTCGCCGACGCCGGTGACGGACGGCACCGGCGTGTTCGTCTTCTTCGACAGCTTCGGGTTGCTCGCCTACGACAACGAGGGGCGGGCGCGCTGGAGGCTGCCGTTGGGGCCGTTCGACACACCGTACGGCATGGCCGGCTCGCCGGTGCTGGCGGGCGACACCCTGCTCCTGCCGTGCGATCACGACGGGAGGTCCTTCCTGCTTGCGGTCGACAAGCTGCGCGGCACGGTGCGCTGGAGGACCGAGCGCCCCGAGGCGTTGCACGGCGTCTCGACTCCCATGCTGGTCGAGCCCGCCGACGGCCCGACGCAGGTCGTGCTGTCGGGCTCCTTCCGGGTCGCGGGCTACTCCCTGGTGACGGGCGAGCGGTCGTGGTGGGTCGACGGCATGGCCTGGGCCTTCACCGTGCCCGTCCTACACGAGCACACGCTGTTCGTCCACTCGTGGCTGCTCACGCCCGAGCAGATGCGCCTCAAGCACATCACGACGCCCTTCGGCGACATCGTCGCGGCACACGACGCTGACGCGGACGGCATGCTGTCAGAGGCCGAGCTGCGCGACTTCGGCATCGGCCCGGCCTGGCTGCGTTACGACTTGAACCGCGACGATCGTCTCGACGCGGCGGAGTGGTCCTACGTGCTGGAGCGCCCCGCCGCGCGCAATGGCCTGTACGCCATCCGGCTCGGCGGTCGCGGCGACGTGACGGGCACCCACGTCGCGTGGCGCGTGCGGCGGCCGATCCCCGAATTCGCCTCGCCGCTCCACCACGACGGCCTTCTGTACGTCGTCCAGGAGGGAGGCCTCTTCGCCGCGCTGAATCCGGCCGACGGCAGCGTGCTGAAGCGCGGTCGAATCGAGGGGGCGCTCGACGAGTACTTCGCCTCGCCCGTGGCCGCGGGCGAGCACATCGTCACCGCCAGCCGCGCCGGGCTGGTGGCCGTGGTGCGCGCCGGAGCCGACTGGGAGGTGCTCTCCGTGCTCGATCTCGGCGAGGAGATCTTCGCGACGCCGGCGTTGGCGGACGGCCGGACGTACCTGCGGACGCAGGAGGCGCTCTACTGTTTCGCGGCGGGCGAGCTCTGAGGCGCGCAGTGGCGCGGCCGATCGGGGCGACGGACGGCGCTGCCAGTTTCGTCGATTCCGGCTCCAGCGGCGGCGGGCCGCAGGCCGATCGACTCCCCATGCAGATGAGCAAGATCGCGGTCGCGGCGGCGGTTCTCGTGCCGCTGGTGTCGGGCGGCGTGGTGTCGGGCTCGCGGCCCGGCGGCGACGAGGGCTGGGAGCGCATGACCGAATGGGTGCGGCGGGCCGAGAGCGCGTGGGAGCAGCGCAGCTTCGAGCGCGCGCCGATCTGGGGCACGGCGACCGACGGTGAGGCGTTCGAAGCCTACGCCGAGGCCATCGCGGCGACCACCGCGCTCGGCCGCGAGGACGAGGTGTTGCTGCGCCGACTGCGGTTGCACCCCGACCAGGTCGAGGCGGCCGAGGCCGAGAGCTTCGCGCTGCGCTGGCAGCGGCCGCTGGCCTCGATGTCGACCGGCGCCCACCGGCGCAGCGCCCGGCCGCCGGTCGATTGGCGGCGCGGCGCCTCCGGCTCGCCCTCGAGGCTCCTGGTCTACCGCGACCTGGTCAACGCGGCCACGATCGAGGTGCGGCGACGACTGGCGCGCGGCGAACGGCGCGCGGCGGTCGAGCTGTCGCTGGACGCCGCGACCTTCGGCACGGACCTCGTGCGGTCGCCGATGCTCATCGACCAGATGGTCGCCTGCGCGTTGATCGCGATCGCCGCCGGCGAGGCGTGGAGCGACGAGGACCTGCGGCGGCTCGACCCCGAGTCGCTGCGCATGCTCGCCGAGGGACTCGCGCGCATCGACCAACGCTTTCCGCTGACCGTCGACTGGCGCGGTGAATCGCTGTTGCTGGCCGGCGCGTTGATGCGCGCGGGCGAGGGCGAGGGCGAGGGCGAGGAGCTGTCCGGCTACGCGGCGGCGTCGGCGCGCACGCCCGAGGACGGCGGCTCCGAACGCTGGGCCGTGGCCGGCGCGGTGCTGCAGCAGGTGGCGCTGTGGGAGCGGCTGCGGCAGAGCGCGGCGGCGCCGTGGCAGGTGCGCGAGCAGGAGCTCGAGCGCCTGACCAGCGACGCGGCCGTGCAGCAGAACCCGGTCATGAAGACCTCGCTGCCGATCTTCCGCAGCGCCGAGCTCAGCCTGCGCGTCACGGCGGCCGCGGTGCGGCTGCTGCGCCTGGCGGTGGCGCTCCACGCCGGCCAGGAGCCCGTGGCTCTGCTCGACCCGCTCGGCGACGGGCCGCTGCGAGTTGTCCAGCGCGCCGACGGCAGCACGCTACTGCGCTCGGCCGGCTGGACGAGCGGCCGGACGAACGTCCTCGAGCGCGTGCTCCGGCCGCGCTGAACGGCCAGGGAGAATCCAGGTCCGCCGGCCGGACCGCGTCGGACCGCACCGCGCAGATTCGAAAGCGAGGCGGGGGTTCCGCTCAGTCGGCCTCGAGCTCGACCCGCAGCTCGCGGATCCCGTCGGCCGGGGTCCGCAGATCCAGCTCGAGGGTCGCGCTGCGGCGCGGGCGGAAGGTCCCGATCCAGAGGGTGCAAGACGGGTGTGCGACTCCGTATCGCTCTGAAGTCGTGCGCCGTGTCACCTCTCGAGCCCGAGCTCGTCGAGCTTCGGGCGGATGACCATGCGGCAGTAGCCCGCTTCCTTGTTCGCGCGGTAGTAGTCCTGGTGGTAGCCCTCGGCAGCGTAGAACGCGCCGGCGGGCGTGATCTCGGTCACGATCGGATCGTCGAAGGCGCCCGCTGCCTCGGCGGCGGCCAGGGACTCCTGAGCGGCGGCGCGCTGCGCCTCCGAGTGGTAGAAGATCACCGAGCGGTACTGCGTGCCGGCGTCGGCGCCCTGGCGATTCAACGTGGTCGGGTCGTGCAGGCGCCAGAACCAGTCGAGCAGCTCGGCGTAGGAGATCTTGTCCGGGTCGAAGCGCACCTGCACGACCTCGGCGTGGCCGGTCTCCCCCGTACACACGGCGCGGTAGGTGGGGTTCTCGACCGTGCCGCCCATGTAACCCGAGGCGACGTCCTCGACGCCTTCGAGCTGCTCGAGCACGGCCTCGACGCACCAGAAGCAGCCGGCGCCGAAGGTCGCGACCTCGACGGTCGGCGAGGATCCGGTCGCTTCGGAGTGCGATGCGTCGGGCATGGCTTCGTGAACCGCGAAAGGGCTGCGCCCGCAGGCAGTCAAAGTCGGCAGGGACAGGAGGAGGGCGAGTCGGAGCGGGCGACGGTAGCTCATCCGTACCCTATGGGACACGGCTCCGCGATCTTCTCCCCGGAGATGCGGAGCCCGCGCAATCCCCACCACTTCCGGAGCCGGTGTCGCCGGAAGTCGTGGGGATTGCGCGAGCTCGGTACCCTACCCGGTGTGCTTTGGGTGGTACTTGCTGCCAGGATTACGCTTGCGAAAGTCTCCGTGAACCTGAAGCCAATGGGCCTTCCCACCAAGCAGCCACAGGTCCGGGAAGCGCTCGCGGGAGACCTGATAGTGCTGTACTTCACCGTCGTACGTATGGACCAACTTCTCGAGGCCGGGACAGAACCAGTCCCCCTTCTTTGAATCGAATGAAATGGAGCCATTTGTGGATACCATCTCGTACTCTCCAGCGATCCGCATTCTCTGCATCTCGTCAGCAGCCTGACGTTCCAGGTACATATTGATCCTCTCCGCCTCTTGAAGCATGTCGATCCAACTAGAATCAGCGTACTTGATCTCCCACGTCGCCGCTGTCTCCGAGGCGTCGATCAAGACAGCGAGATCCTGTTCCTCCGCTGAATCGACATCTGGACCCTCTTCCGCTGAATCGACCTCGGGACTCGTAGCTACTTGCCTCGGGCCCTCCGCAGCTGGTGCTCTGCCGAGTAGAACACTATCTCCTGTCTCCTCCGGAGTCGCGGTTGTCACGGGCTCTTCTGAGCCAGACGAACCTGTCGGCTTCACACTCTCGAAGGAGTGAGTCTGCCGGGTTTCGAGCCAAACAACCGCTACCATTGTGGCCAGAAGCGCCACCAAAGGCACAACGACACCTACTCTTCGCTTATCCATGTCTTCCCGCTCGACTGACGTTGACGGTCAGCCTCCCAGCCTATCCCAAGGACTTCACTTGACGGATGGGGAGGTTCGGGAAAAGAAGATCATTCTGAGAATCCAAGCGCATGCCGCTCGAGAGGCAGATCGATGACCAGACCGCCCTTCAGAACCTGCCCCACAGGGCTCACGGGGCGCACCCGTGGGATGAAGGTCCGCAAGGAGCGGATCCTCGCCGACCGCAAGCTGGCCGAGGCCGGGGACGCAGGCCGCTGAGCTGTTGGCCGCGCGCTGGCGGGAAAGTGGGTAGGTGATCCGAGCGGCATCGCCGGTGGCGCCGGACCAAGTGCTCCCTGTGCCTCTAGGGCGGCAGATGTTGACCGGCGTTCAAGAACCGACTCGCTCGCAAGGGCGTGCAACCGGCGCCAGAGGCGCCGCGCCGCCCATCAGGCGGCGAGGAGGGGGAGGCCGCGTGTCGCGGCCGATGCCGGGGAGGGTCCGCCTCCCCCGCCAACAGGATCAGCGCGGGCCGGGTCCTTCCCTTGGGTTGCGGGCGTTCAGCCCGCGCTGTGGGGGAGGCATCAAGAGAGGTGGCCGGGGGCGCATCCGGGGGTCCACGGAACTCGCCTCGGCCATTCCGGCCTGCGGGCGCTCTTCCCGGTTTCCTGCGACCCCCATCCTCCGGCCGAGCGAGGCCCGATCCTGATGGAAGGACCCCGCTCAGCTCCACACGCCCGGCACCTTGCGGCGGCAGCGCGGGCAGCGGCCCTTCGGGCCCATTGCGTCGTGCAGGAGCTCGAAGCCCAACCGCTCGATCAGGCGCGTGCCGCAGCGGCCGCAGTCGGTGTGGTTGCCCTCGTGCGGCGCGACGTTCGACAGGTACACGTAGCGCAGGCCCGCGTCGCGGCCGACCGCGCGCGCGCGCTCGAGCGTCTCCAGCGGCGTGCGCGGCACTTTCGCCAGGCGGTACTGCGGCACGAATCGCGCCAGGTGCCAGGGCGTGTCCTCCCCCAGCGTGCGCACGATCCACTTCGCCAGCTCGCCCAGCCGCGCGGCGTCGTCGTTGTAGCCCGGCACGACCAGCGTCACGATCTCGAGCTGGGCCACCTCCGCCGCCAGGATCTCCGTCGCCGCCAGCACGGGCTTGAGCTGCGAGCCGCACACCCGGTCGTAGAACTCGTCGTCGAAGGCCTTGATCCCCACGCAGGCCGCGTCCAGGTTGCGGCCGAGCAGGCGCGCCGCGTCCGGGTTCGCGAACAGCGCCGTCGCCGCCACGCAGCGCACCTTCTTCGCGCGCGCGTGCGCCGCCACGTCGCACAGGTACTCCAGGAACGCGATCGGCTCGGTGTACGTGAAGGCGATCGTGCGCACGTCGCTGTCCGCCAGCGAGTCGGCCGCGCGCTCCACCGGCAGGTCGTGATTGCGCAGCTCCGGCGGCTTCTTCTGCGACTGCTCCCAGTTCTGGCAGTACAGGCAGCGCAGGTTGCAGCCGCCGGTGCCGAGCGCCAGCGTGCGCGCGCCCGGCGTGAAGTGGTTCAGCGGCACCTTCTCGATCGGATCCGTGGCCAGCAGGCAGGGATTGCCGTAGGCCGTCGTCTTCAGGCGCCCGCCGCGGTTCGTGCGCGTGCGGCAGAAGCAGGTCTGGCCCTCCTCCAGCACGCAGTTCAGCGGGCACACGGTGCAGCGCGTGCGCACGCCCGGGAGCTGCTCCCAGAACCCCGGCAGCACCTCGTGCTCCACGCCGAGCTCATGCTCGTCGTCGAACAACGCGAGCAGCGCGCGCCCGGCCGGGCTGCGTCGCACCAGCGGCAGCGCCGCCAACCCGGCCAGCGAGGCCAGGAACTGCCGCCGCTGCAGCGCCGCGACCGGGCCCTCGACCGCTCGCCCGCGTCCCATGCTCAATCCACGGCGCAGGAGCCGTCCTTGCAGGAGGGCGCGGGCGTGATCGCCGACAGGTCCACGGGGTCCGGCAGGGAGCGCGCCGTGCGCCGCGCGAGCACCTCCCGCGCCAGCGGCGCGAAGGCCGGATCGAGCAGGAAGCGCACGGAGCGGTCGTGCAGCAGGCGCGACGTCTCGGGCCGCAGGCTCGCGCGCAGCGCCGGAGCGTACTGGAACGAGCGCAGGCGCTCGGCCAGCTCGGGCGCGCTCAGCGCGAAGGCCGCGGCGTCCAGCGCGCGCGCTTCGTCGAACAGCGCGGCCAGCTCCTGCACCCTGCGCACGCGCTCCTGTGGCGGGAAGCTGCCCTCGCTGCGCTCGATGCGCGCCAGCGCGCCGTCCGCCAGGCGCTCGCGCTTCTCGGCGTAGCGCTCGTCGGGGATGGCGCGCACCTTCTCGAGCTCGCGCACCTCCTGCTCGTTGCTGCCGGCCTGTCCCACGCGCACCGGGTTCTTCAGCTCGGGGATCGGGATCAGGCAGGTGCGAAAGTCGAGCAGCACGTGCTGCTGCGCGTGGCTCAGCACGCCCCTGGCGCGCGCGGCGAGGTCCTCGGACGGCGTCTGCGCGGGCTGCGCGGCGGCGCGCTGCAGGCCGGCGAGCTCCCAGATCTCCTGCACCGCCTTGGCCGGCGGGAGCTCTCCCCTGGCCAGGGAGGCGCGCACGCGCTTCATCTCCAGCGTGAGCTGGCGGGCCGCGGCGCCCTTCGCCGGCACGGAGTCGGCGACCGGTTGCCAGACCCCGACCGAGACCAGGGCCGAGGGCAGCGCCCGCGGCGGACCGTACGGCTCGCGCCCGGCGCCGGAGCCCGCCTCGGAGAACGCCTGGAGCTGCGCCCGGCTCAGGTGCAGCCCGTTGATCAGGTTGAGCAAGCTGATGTCCTCGCGCAGCCACGCCACCTCGGCCTCGAGCCGGCGCACCTCGGCCGCGTAGCGCGAGGCGTCCGGGCGCTCGATCCCGCGCAGGATGGCCGGCGCGCCGTCGGTGAGCAGCAGGCGCGAGAGCGTGCTCGGCGTCGGGTACTCCTCCAGGTGGACGCGCTCCAACTCCTCGCGCGAGCGCTGATCGCGGGTGCGCGGCAGGAGCGCCTGCGTCAACGCGCCGCGGCAGCGTTCGGCCGTGCGCTCGGAGAGCGTCGCGGCGCGCTCGAGGAACGTGATCATGCGCTGCAGCTCGGCCTCGCGCTCCCAGGACGGCCGGCCCTCGCGCGCCGCCAGCGCCAGGATCTCCTCGGCCGCGCGCCCGGCGCAGCGCGCGAGCGCCGGCCCGCGCAGGCCGCGCACATCCTCCAATGCCCCCCAAGCCCGTCGCGGCAGCGGCTCGCCCGGCGCGCGCGCGGGCGGACCGAGGGCGCAGCGCGCGAAGTCCTCGGGCTGGAGCTCGTCGAGCAGCAGCAAATGGCCGGGGCCGAGCGCGCGGCGCACCTCGCGCTCGGCGCTGGCGATCGACTCGACCAGCCCCTCGCGCAGGGGCCGGTCGAGCCCGTTCGCGCGCGCCGCTGCCTGCTCGGTATCGGGCGCGAACTCGCCGCCGTCGAGATCCTCCTCGCGGAAGGAGTCGAAGGCCGCGCGCTGGACCTGCAAGAGCGACAGCCGGCTCTCGAGGTAGCGCTCGCGCTCGGCCGCCAGCCGCTCGGCCACGGCCACCAGCACCAGGGTCTGGCGCTCGTCCGGCTCGAGCAGGGCCCGCGCGCACTGCAGTCGCACCTCGCCGGCGACCGCCTCGACGTCCAGCGCGGAGTCGACCGCGCCCGGCGCGCCGGCCGCGACGCCGAGCGGGACAAGGAGCAAGGAGGAGAACGAGAGGGCTGCCATGGGTCCCACCTCCGATATCGGACCTCGGGGTCCTGGGGTCCGGATCAAGATAACCGCCCCCGCCATGCCGGGTGCGGATCGGGAAGTCGCTTTCGCCGAATCCGTCGGGGAATCTACCGGGCAGGTCGTTCGACCGGTTCGCGCGAGAGGGCGCGCAGGGCCAGGGAAACGGCTTTCAAGGCCACGAGGGCCAGCAAAGCGCCCAGCCAACCGCCCACCGGCAGGAGCGCCACCCCCGCCAGCAGGGCGCCGGGGGCGGCGGCCAGGAGGTCGAGGGCCCAGGCGCGCCCGGCGCGCCCGCTCGCCGCCGAGCGCCCGAGCGCCGCCCCTGCCCCGGCGCCGAGCAGGCCGGCGCAGAGGGCCGCCCCGGCGGCGGGGGGCGCGGGCAGGGCGGCCCAGGCCGCGACCGCCGCCAGCGCCGCGAGCATGGCGAGGTCCGCGCGCGACCCGCGCGCCCACCGCTCCCCCCGGCTGCCGAACGCGAAGCCCGCCAGGAACACGCCGCTCAACCAGCCGAGGTCGGCGTAGATCGCGCCGGTGTGCGCCTGGTGGCGCTCGAACACGAGCAGCAGCCCGGCCGCCCCGACCAGGCTGCTCGAGGCCAGCGTGAAGGCGCGCGCCGTCCCGCCGCGGCGCCCGTCGGGCCGCGCCACGCGCGCGAGCAGCGCCAACCCGAGCAGCGTGAGCGCGAAGAGCCCGCTCGTCCCGAGGCGCTCGAGCCCCCCCAACAACCCGGGCCGCCCGCCGCGCGCGCGCTGCTCGAGGATGCGCAGGCTCGAGAGCAGCGCGCGCGGCCGGCGGTCGCCGTGGCGCGCGCCGGGCGGGAAGGCGGGCCAGGTGCGCGGCCGCACGCCGTCGCTCTTCAACAGCGCCGCCAACGGGTCGGCGGCGCGCTCGCCCTCGCGCAGCGACAGGTTCAGGAGCTCGAGCCCGCCGGGCGCGAGCAGCCCGCGCCAGGCGGCCTCGAGTGCGCGACGGCCGGCCAGATCGCGCCCGGCGGCGCGCGCCGCGAGCGCCGCGGGCTCGAGCTCCCACTGTGCTCCGGCGCGCACCGCCAGCAGGCTGCCGTCGGGGAAGAGCACCGGCTCGAGGCCGGCCTCGGAGCAGCCCGCCGCCAGCAACGCCGCGCGCTGCATCCCGAGCGAGCCGAGCACGCCGTCGACCTGACCGAGCCGCAGGCCGATCCGGCCGTCGCGCTCGAGGCGCTCGGCCATGGCCGCGAAGCCCTCGACGCTGACCGCGCGCGCGGCATCCGCACGCTCGGGGTCGGCCGCGCCGAGCCAGATCGTGCGGTACTCGGCCGGCGTCGCGCGCAGCCAGGCGCGCAGGCCGCGAACCTGCACGCGCACGCGCCGGTCGGCGAGCGCCGCGGCCAGCTCGGCCCCGGCGCTCGCGCGCAGGAGGCGCTCGAGGCCGCGGTCGGCGAGCAGCAGATCGACCGTTTCGGGCTCGTGCGCCAGAACCGCCGGCAGGAAGTCGGGGTCGGCGGCGAGCAGCACGCGCCCGCCCGGCGGCGTTTGCAGGAGCAGCGCGTGCAGCACCGCCAGCCCCTCGCGCGGCGTCCCGCCGTCGAGCAGCCACGCGTCGCGCCCGTCGAGCGCGAGCCAGCGTTCGCCGCCGCGCGCGACGACCGCGAAGCGCCCGTGGCGCGTGTCGAGCGCGCCGCCCGAGGGCAGCAGCGCGAGCACGGGGCCGAGCGCGAGCAGCCCGCCCGCCACGGCGGCGCCGAGCGCCTCGCAGGCGACGAGCAGCGGCGCGCGCGCACCGCCGCGCTCGGCCAGCCGCGCGAAGAGCCAGCCCCCGACCGCCCCGGCCGGGCCGTTCCACAAGAGCGCCTGCAGCGCGAAGAGCGCCACGCCCAGCCGCTCTCCGGGCAGCGCGCCGCCCGCCGCGGGCGCGGCGCGCCAGGCCAGGGCGCCGCCGGCGACGGCCGCGACCAGGAACGCCGCGCCGAGCGCGGACGCGCCGGGCGGCGCGCGCCGCGGCCAGCGTCCGGCCAGCGCGCCGATCCCGCCGGCGGCGAGCCACGTGGCGAGGAGCGCCCCCAGCGCCAGCTCGTCGCCGCCGGCGCGCACGAGCGCCTCGCGGAAGAGCAGCACCTGGGCCGCCATCCCGGCCGCGCCGAGGGCCGCGGCCGCCGCCAGCCGGCGCACGGCCGGCGGCGGCGCGGGCGTCCGCGCGTCGGGCCCGGGGGGGCTCTGGGCTCTCGCGACCATGGCCGGCGCGGCCACGGTACGCTGTCGGGCGATAGGGCGTCAGACACCGTATCCGCGTTTCAGTCCGAGAGGCACCCGCACGGATACCGCGGGCTCGGTATCCTCCTGCGCGCATGGCGAGCTTCGTCTTCCAGCGCGATCTGCGCCGCCCGCCGCGCCGCGTCGTCTCGGGGCGCGGCTCGTACCTGGTGGACGAGGACGGACGGCGCTACCTCGACGCCGTGGGCGGCGCGATGGTGGTCAACGCGGGGCACGGGATCGCCGAGCTGGCCGAGCGCGTCGCGCAGCAGATCCGGGCGGTCGCGTACGTCAACGGCACGCAGTTCACGAGCGCGCCGGCCGAGGAGCTCGCGGCCGAGCTGGCCGGCGTCCTGCCCGAGCCGCTGAAGTACAGCTACTTCCTGTGCGGCGGGTCGGAGGCGGTCGAGGCCGCGATCAAGCTCGCGCGCCAGGTCCAGGTCGAGCGCGGGCGACCGTCGAAGTGGAAGGTCATCGGCCGCCGGCCCGCCTACCACGGCAGCACGCTGGCGGCGCTCTCGCTCACGAGCCGCAGCCACTACCGCGACCTGTACGGGCCGCTGCTCACGCCGTTCCCCCTCATCCCCGCGCCGGACCGCTACCGCCATCCCGGCTGCGCGGCGTGCACGGGCGACGCGCTCGAGGCCGAGATCCTGGCCCAGGGGTCCGACACGGTGGCGGCCTTCCTGCTCGAGCCGATCGTCGCCTCCTCGGCCGGCGCCATGGTGCCCGAGCCGGGCTACCTCGAGCGCGTGCGCGCGATCTGCACGCGGCACGACGTGCTGCTGATCGCCGACGAGATCGCCTGCGGGATGGGGCGCACGGGCAGGTGGTTCGCCTTCGAGCACTCCGGCGCCGTGCCGGACGTGCTCGTGCTGGGCAAGGGCCTGGCGGGCGGCCTGGCGCCGCTCAGCGCCCTGGTCGCGCGGCGCGAGATCGTCGAGCTCCTGGCGCGCACGCGCGGCGCCTTCGTGCACGCGCAGACCTTCTCGCACTCGCCCGTCCTGTGCGCCGCGGGGCTCGCCAACGTGCGCTACCTGAAGGAGCACGGCCTGGTCGAGCGCTGCGCGCGGATGGAGCGGCCGTTCCTGGCGCGGCTCGAGCGCCTGCGGGCCAGCGCGCTCGTCGGCGACGTGCGCGGCAAGGGCCTGCTGGCGGGCGTCGAGCTCGTGGCGAACCGCGAGACGAAGGCCCCCTTCCCGCGCGCCGAACGCGTGGCCGAGCGTCTCGCGCAGCGCGCCTTCGAGAACGGCCTGATCGTCTGGCCCAACGCCGGGCACGCCGACGGGGTCGACGGCGACCTCGTCGTGCTCGCGCCGCCCTTCACGGTGACCGAGGACGAGCTCGAGCAGATCGCCGCCATCCTGCTCGACTCGTTGGGGGAGATCGCATGAGCTCGGAGCAGAAGACGACGTACACGACCATCGGGTCGTCGCCGGGTTTCGACCGTGCGTTCGAGGCAGCCCTGGAGACGGTGCGCGCCAGCTTCCCGCGCACCCGTCCCAGCACGATCGGCGCCGCATCCACGCAGTCGAGCGAGAAGATCGTCGTGCGCTCGCCGATCGACCGGCGCGTCGTGCTGGGCGAGGTGCGGGCGGCCACGGCCGCGGACACGGCGCGCGCGATCGGGCTGGCGCAGGCCGCCTTCCCGGCCTGGCGCCGGCGCCCGTGGCCCCAGCGCGTCGCGCTCCTGCGCCGCGCCGCCGACGAGCTCGCGCGGCGCAAGTACGAGCTCGGCGCGCTCATGGCCTGGGAGTGCGGCAAGACGCGCATCGAGGCCATGGCCGAGGTCGAGGAGAGCGCCGACCTGATCCGCTACTACTGCGCCCTGCTCGAAGAGAACGACGGCTTCCGCCGGCCGCTGCAACGCCTCGCGCCGGACGAGGCGACCGAGAGCGTGCTGCGGCCCTACGGCGCGTGGGGCGTGATCTCACCGTTCAACTTCCCGCTGGCCCTGGCCGCGGGCATGGCCTCGGCCGCGCTCGTCACGGGCAACACCGTCGTGTTCAAGCCCTCGAGCGACGCGCCGCTCTGCGGCTACGAGCTGTTCCAGGCCTTGCGCGCGGGCGGAGTGCCCGACGACGCGCTGCACTTCGTGGCCGGCTCGGGGGCGGCGGTCGGCGCCGCCCTCCTCTCGGACGCGCGGGTGCAGGGGATCGCGTTCACGGGCTCGTACGACGTGGGCATGCGCGTCCGGCGCGACTTCGCGCGCGAGTATCCCAAGCCGGTCGTGATCGAGATGGGCGGCAAGAACCCGGCCATCGTGACCGCCAGCGCCGATCTCGACGCGGCGGCCGAGGGCGTCGTGCGATCCGCCTTCGGCTACGGCGGCCAGAAGTGCAGCGCCTGCTCGCGCGTCTACGTCGAACGCGCGGTGCTGGACGAGTTCCTCCTGAAGCTGCTCGAGCGCAGCGCCGCCATCACCGTCGGCAACCCGCTCGAGCGCGAGGTCTTCCTCGGCCCGTTGATCCACGCGCGGGCGCTCGAGCAGTACCGGGGCCACGTCGAGGAGCTGCGCGCGTCCGGGGCCGAGATCCTGCTCGGCGGCGGCGTGCGCACGGACGGCGACCTGCGCCACGGCTTCTACGCCGAGCCGACCGTCGTGCGCTGCGACGACGAGGAGAACGAGCTCTTCTACCAGGAGCTGTTCGCGCCGATCCTGCTGGTGGCGGCCGTGGACGGTCTGGACCAGGCCCTCGCGCTCTCGAACCGCGCGCGCTACGGCCTGACGGCGGGCCTCTTCAGCACCGACCAGGACGAGGTGGCGCGCTTCCTGGACGAGATCGAGGCCGGCGTCACGTACGTCAACCGCCGCGCCGGGGCGACGACCGGCGCCTGGCCGGGCGTGAACCCGTTCGGCGGCTGGAAGGCGTCGGGCTCGACCGGTCCGGCGGCGCTCGGACCGCACTACCTCCACAAGTTCCTGCGCGAGCAGAGCCGCACGGTGAACCCCGTGCGCGCAACGAGGTCGAAGTGAGGAACTACCCGGAGATCACGGTCGCTCCGCCCGGGCCGCGCGCGCGGGAGATCGTCGCGCGCGACGCGGCGCACGTATCGACCTCCAACGGCAAGCAGTACCCGCTCGTCGTCGCACGCGGACTGGGGGCGATGATCGAGGACGTCGACGGCAACCGCTACCTCGACTTCATGGCCGGCATCGCGGTCGTGACGGCCGGCCATTCGCACCCGCGCGTGGTCGCCGCCGTGAAGCGCGCCGTCGAGAGCTTCCAGCACATCTGCGGCTCCGACTTCTACTTCGAGTCCTTCGCCGAGCTGGCCGGGCGCTTGTGCCGGCTCGCGCCGGGGGACGCGCCGCGCCGCGTGGCCTTCGGCAACTCGGGCACCGAGGCGGTCGAGGCGGCGCTCAAGCTCGCGCGGCACCACACGGGCCGGCCGCGCTTCCTCGCCTTCACCGGCGCCTTCCACGGCCGCACGATGGGAGCGCTGAGCTTGTCCGCCAGCAAGGCGAAGCACCGCCGCGGCTTCGCGCCGCTCCTTCCCGACGTCACGCACGTGCCGTACGCGTACTGCTACCGCTGCCCGTACGGGCTGGAGCATCCGTCCTGCGACCTGCATTGCGTGGACGTGATCGAAGAGCAGCACTTCGCGCACGAGCTGCCGCCCGAGGAGGTCGCGGCGGTCTTCGTCGAGCCGATCCTGGGCGAGGGCGGGTACGTGCCGCCGCCGCCGGACTACCACCGGCGCCTGAAGGCGCTGTGCGAGAAGTACGGCATCCTGTACGTGGCCGACGAGGTGCAGACCGGCACGGGGCGCACGGGGCGCTTCTTCGCGAGCGAGGGCTACGGGGTCGAGCCCGACATCGTCACGCTCGCCAAGGGGCTCGCGTCGGGCCTGCCGATCGGCGCGACGATCGCGCGCGCGGACCTGATGACCTGGCCGCCGGGCAGCCACGGCAGCACCTTCGGCGGCAACCCGCTGGCGTGCGCGGCGGCGCTGGCGACGATCGAGCTGCTCGAGCAGGGCCTCATGGCGCGCGCCAAGGATCTCGGCGCGGTGCTGCTGGCCGGGCTGCGCGCGCTCCAGGAGCGTCACCGGCTGATCGGCGACGTGCGCGGGCGCGGCCTGATGATCGGCGTCGAGCTCGTGCGCGAGCTCGAGACGAAGGAGCCGGCCGCCCAGGAGGCCGAGCGCGTGGTGCGGCGCTCCTTCGAGAAGGGCCTGCTGCTGCTCACGTGCGGCGAGAGCGTCGTGCGCTTCGCGCCGCCGCTCGTGATCGAGCGCGAGGATGTCGAGCGGGCGCTCTCGATCCTGGACGAGGTGCTGACCGAGGTCGAGGCCGACGGCCGGAGAGCGTAGCGACCCGATGGCGCCGGCCGACAAGGTCATGAGCATGCGCGACGCGGTCGCGCGCTTCGTGCGCGACGGCGACACGCTCGTGATCGAGGGCTTCACGCACCTGATCTGCTTCGCGGCCGCGCACGAGATCCTGCGCCAGGGCCGGCGCGACCTGACGCTCTGCCGCCTGACGCCGGACCTGATCTACGACCAGATGATCGCCGCCGGCGCGGCGAAGAAGCTCGTCTTCAGTTGGGCCGGCAATCCGGGCGCGGGCCCGCTGTACGCCTTCCGGCGCGCGGTCGAGCAGGGCCTGCCGCGCCCGCTCGAGCTGGAGGAGTACTCGCACTTCGGCATGGTGGCGCGCTTCGCCGCCGGCGCCGCGAACCTGCCCTTCTCCGCGCTGCGCGACTACACGGGCAGCGACCTGCCCGCCGCCAACCCCCGGATCCGCAGCGTGACCTGCCCCTACACCGGCGAGCAGCTCGCCTGCGTCCCGGCCCTGCGCCCCGACACGACCATCGTGCACGCCCAGCGCGCCGACCGCGCCGGCAACACGCAGATCTGGGGCCTGCTCGGCGTGCAGAAGGAGGCCGCCTTCGCCGCGCGCGACGTGATCGTGGTGGTCGAGGAGCTGGTGGACGAGTCGGTCATCCGTTCCGACCCGAACCGCACTTTGATCCCCGGCCTGATCGTCTCGGCCGTCGTGCACGAGCCCTTCGGCTGTCACCCCTCCTACGCCCAGGGCCACTACGACCGCGACAACGCCTTTTACGTCGAGTGGCGCACGATCTCCAAGGACCGCGCGCGGCTCGAGGCCTGGCTCGACGAGTGGGTCCACGGCGTGCGCGACCGGGCCGAGTACGTCGAGCGCATGGGCGAGCGCCTCGCGCGGCTGCGCGCGCGCGACGCCTTCTGCGCGCCTGTGAGCTACGGGTACTGAAGCGATGCCCCTTCCCTACTCGCCTCAGGAGCTGATGGTCTGCCAGGCCGCGCGGCAGTTGCGCGACGGAGAGGTCGTGTTCGTCGGGATCGGGCTGCCGAACCTGGCCTGCAACCTGGCCCGCCGCACGCACGCGCCGGGGCTGGTGCTGATCTACGAATCGGGCGCGGTCGGGGCGACGCCGGCGCGGCTGCCGATCTCGATCGGCGACCCGGCGCTGGTCACCGACTCGCTCGCCGTCGTGCCGATGGCCGACGTCTTCGGCCACTACCTGCAGGGCGGGCGCATCGACGTCGGCTTCCTGCAAGGGGCGCAGATCGACCGCTTCGGCAACCTGAACACGACCGTCATCGGCGACTACCAGCGCCCGAGCGTGCGCTTCCCCGGCAGCGGCGGCGCGTGCGAGATCGCGCTGCACGCCAGGCGCGTGGTCGTCATCGCGCCGCAGACGGCGCGCTCCTTCCCCGCGCGCGTCGACTTCGTCACCTCCCCCGGCTTCCTCGACGGCCCGCGCCGCCGCGCCGAGCTCGGCATCCCCGGCGGCGGCCCGGCCATGGTGATCACCGACCTCGGCTGCTACGCCTTCGAGGCCGGCGAAATGGTGCTCGTCTCCATCCACCCGGAGAGCAGCGTGGAGCAGGCGCGCGAGAGCGCCGGCTGGGACCTGCGCGTCGCCGCCGACCTGCGCGAGACCGCGCCGCCGCAGCCCGAGGAGCTGCGCCTGATCCGCGCGGATCTCGATCCCGAGCACCTCTACGTGTGACCGCGCTTGCGGCGCCAGAAGAGCCAGACCGGCACGCCCGCGGCGACGAGGGCGCAGCCCCACAGGCTCTCGAGCGGGCGCTCCCAGAGGGTGTTCGCGAGCACGAGCGACATCGCGATGACGAAGACGAGCGGCGTGACGGGGTAGCCGGGCGTGCGCGCAACGCGCTCGGCGGCGGGGTGCTTGCGGCGCAGCACGAAGAGCGACAGGCCGGTGGCGGCGTAGAAGGCGATCGCGGCGGACATGACCAGCGTGAAGAGCTGGTCGTACGTGCCCGACAGCGCGAGCAGCGAGCCCCACACGCCCTGCACCCAGATCGCGGCGGCCGGCGTGCCGCGCTTCGGGTGTACGCGCGCGAGGCGCTCGAAGAACAGGCCGTCGCGGGCCATCGCGAAGTAGATGCGCGGCGCGGTCAGGATCATGGCGTTGATGCAGCCCAGGGTCGAGATCAGCACCAGCACCACCACCAGCACCGTCGCGCCCTGGCCGAAGAGATGCGCGACCGCGCGCTCGGCCACGCGCGTCGTCTGCTGCAGCTCGGGGATCGGCAGCGCGGCGACGTAGACGTAGTTCACGAGCAGGTAGCAGAGCGTCACCAGGCCCGTGCCGGCGGAGAGCGCGAGCGGCAGGTTGCGGCGCGGATCGCGCACCTCGCCGGCGGTGAACGTGACGCAGTTCCAGCCGTCGAAGGTCCACAGCACCGCGATCATCGCCAGGCCGAAGCCCGACCAGGACGGCAGCGGCCCCAGCGTCACGGCGGCGCGCTCCGCGGCGGGCACGCTCCCGGCGACGTCGAGCGCCCAGATCCCGGCCAGTGCGATCCCGAGAATGGCCGCGACCTTCAGCGTCGTGACCACGTTCAACAGCGCGCTGCTCTCGCGCACGCCGCGTTGGTTGAGCCACGTCAACCCGAGGATCAGCGCCACCGCCGTCGCCGGCCGCGGCGCGCCGGGCACGAAGTACGCCAGGTACTCCGCGAAACCGACGCCGACCGCGGCGATCGAGCCCGACTGGATCACGAGCAGGTAGGCCCAGCCGAACAGGAACGCCGGCAGCTCGCCGAACGACTCGCGCAGGAACACGTACTGGCCGCCCGCGCGCGGAAACAGCGCTCCCATCTCGGCGAAGGCGAGGGCGCCGCACAGCGACACGGCGCCGCCGCAGGCCCACGCGAGCAGGATCCAGCCCGGGTCGGGCAGCGATTGCGCGATCGTGCCGGTCGTCAGGAAGATGCCCGAGCCGATCACGAGCCCGGCCACGATCGCCGTCGCGTCGAACGGCCCGAGCTTGCGCTCCAGCACCGAGTCGTCGCCCGCGTCCCTGGCGACGTCGCTCATCGCTCGGAGCCCCCGGATCTACTACTCCGGGATTTGCGCGCGCAGCGCGCAGATTCCGAAGTAGTAGATCCGGCGCCAATGGCGCCGCGCCGCCGGTCGGGCGGCGAGGAGGGGGAGGCCGCGTGTCGCGGCCGGTGCGGGGGAGGGTCTGCCTCCCCCGCCAACAGGGACTCAGCGCGGCGCAGCCTCCTCATTGGGTTGCGGGCGTCGGCCCGCGCTGAGGCTCGGGCAGCGCGCCGGACACGCCGATCGAGAGCAGCTCGGCGCGCAGGTACCGTCGCGCGGCCGCGTCGAGCCGCTCCTTCGTCACGGCCAGGACCGCCGCCGAGCGGCGCTCGAGGTCGAGGAGGTCCTGGCCGAAGTGCTCGGACTCGACCAGGAGCCGCGCGACGCCGCCGTCGGTCTCGAGCGCGAGCAGCATGCCGCCCAGCGCGGCTCCCTGCGCCTCGAGCAGCTCCCATTCCTCCACGCCGCCCTCCGCCAGCCCGGCGAACGTGGCGCGCAGCTCGGCGAGCGTGCGCTCCAGGTGGTCGGTCGCCGTCGCCGTCGCGAGCAGCACCGTGCCGCCGTGCGCGCCGAGCTCGGGCGTCGCGCGCACGGAGTACACCAGCCCCGGCTCGACCAGGCGCTCGCCCAGGCGGCCGGCGTAGCCGGTCTCGCCCAGCACGTGGCACAGCATGCGCAGCGCGAGCGCGTCGGGATGGCCGGCCGGCACGCCGGCCAGCGCGCCGCGCACGAGCGCCTGCGTCCGGCCGGCGACCGCGACGCGCTCCTCGACCCGCGACGCCTCGCGCGCCGGGACGGCCGTGGACGAAGGCGACGAGGGCGCGCCCGCGGGCAGCGCGGCGAAGGCCGCGGCGACGCGCTCGAGCAGCTCCGCCGGATCCCCCGGGGCGAGCGCGCCCACGATCACGGCGCCCCCGGCGAGCTCGCGCGCGAGGAAGGCCGCGACGTCCTCGGCCGTGATCCGCGCGAGCGAGGCGCGCGTGCCGAAGGCCGGCTCGCAGCCCGCGCCGGCGAGCGCCGCGCGCCGCGCGAGCCACTCGCCGTCCTCGTCGAGCGCCTCGATCTCCCGCGCCAGGCTCTCGCGCGCCTGGTCGAGCCGCTCCGCGGCGACCTCGCGCGATGCCAGCGCGCGGCCGAGCGCCGCCAGCAGGTCGCCGAGATCCGGGGCCAGGCAGCGCAGGTCGAGATCGACGTGCTCGCGGTTCGAGGGGAGAGTCAGGTCGTCCGACGCGCTCGCGCTCCACTCGCAGCCGCGCTCGGAGAGGAGCGCCGCGAGCTGCTCGTCCTCGGCGACGAGCCGCGCGCACAGCAGCGCCAAGCCCTCCTTCCCGGGCGGATCGAGCAGGCCCCCGGAACGCAGGCGCACGCGCACGGTCGCGGTCGCGCCGTCCCGCGTCGCGACCCGCAGCGCCGCGCCGTTCTCGAGCCGCCGCCGCGCGCTCGCGAGCGCCGGGGCCGCGAGCGGCTCGAGCGCGCGCGGCGGGACCGCCGACGGCCGCGAGGGCGGTTCGGACAGCGCCGGCGGCGCCGGGATCGGCGCGCTCCCGAGCGCGACGGGTGCATCCGGCGGGACGCGCCGGCCGACGGTGCGGTTCTCCGGCGAGAGCCAGCGCGCGGCACACGCGCGCACGTCCTCGCCGCTCGCGGACTGGACGGCGGCGTCGAGCGCGGGCCCGAGCTCCCACGCGCCGAGCCCCTCGAACAGCGCCAGGCGCTGAGCGACCTCGCTGAGCTCCTGCGGCCCGAGCGCGCGCGCGACCGCGAGCTCGCGCCCCGCGCGCGCGACCTCCGCCGGCTTCGGCCCCTCCTGCGCGAGCCGCGCGACCTGGCGCAGGATGGCGGCCTCGACGCGCGCCAGCTCCTGCGCGCCCGCTGCCGCGGCGCGCACCGTGTACACGAACGGGTGTCGCGTCGGCTGGTGGGCCGTCTCGAGGCCGTGCCCGCCGGCGCGCGCGACCGCGCGCTCGAGCCGCGGCGCGAGCAGCGCGTCGAGCAGCATCAACACCGGGTAGTCGGCGTGCGCGGCCTGCGGCGCGCGCCAGGCGACGAGCAGCTCGAAGTCGCGGCCGGGCCAGGCGAGCTCGACCTGCTTCTGCCCGCGCTGGGGCGGCTCGACCGCCCGCACGCGCGCGCAGCGCCGCGCCGGGCCGAGCGCGCCGAAGCGCTCCTCGACCAGCGCGCGCACTTCGTCCGGATCGACGTCGCCCACGACCGCCAGGACCGCGTGCTCGGGGCCGTAGTAGTCGCGGTAGAACGCGTACGCCTCGTCGCGCTCGACCGTCAGGACGTCCGTGAGCCAGCCGACGATGTTCGAACGGTAAGGGTGGATCTCGAACGACGTGGCGAGCACCAGGTCGGAGAGCACCGAGCCGGGATCGTTCTCGTAGCCCTGGAGCTCGGCCACCACGCTGGTGCGCTCGCACTCGAGCTCGAGCGGCTCGAACAGCGCGCCCTGTGTGCGCGCGGCCTCGATCGCGAGCACGCGCTCCAACGCCCAGGAGGGCACGGTCGCGGTGTAGACCGTCTCGTCGAAGGACGTGTGGCCGCCCCAGTCGCCGCCGATGCGCTCGACGAAGCCCGTCACGTCCGCGCCCGAGACGTCGCGCGACGCGCGGAAGCACATGTGCTCGACGAAGTGCGCCAGGCCCGTGACGCCGGGCACGTCGTCGGCCGAGCCGACGAGGTAGAGACAGGTGACGTTGGCGAGCGGCAGGCGCCGGTCGACCTGCACCAGCAGCGTCAGGCCGTTCTCGAGCCGGTGGCGCGCGACCGCGACCTGTCGCGGCGCGGCCAGGGCCAGGCCGGCCTGGAGCGCGAGCGCGGCGCCGCACAGCGCGAGCCGCGGCCTCATCGCGGCGCCCCGGCGCCGAAGAGCGCTGCGACGCGCTCGGGCGCGAGCGGCTCGACGCGCCGGCCGCGCCGGCCGCTGACGGGCCGAGCCTCCTCCAGCGCACTGCGCAGGGCGGCCAGCGTGCTCTCGAGCGCCAGCTCGCGCGCCAGCGCGAGCTGGCGCGCTCCGGGAACGCGCTGCTCGGAGAGGCGGAAGCCTGCTTCGAACGCGCCCACGATCGCGTTCGTGGTAGAGAAGGCGAGCGCGAGCCGCGCGTCGCCGCCGCCGATCGCGCCGGTGCGCTCCAGCGCGCGCAGGCCCGCCTCGGCCAGCGCGCGCAGGTCGGCCGGAAGCATCGGCAGGTCGGTCGCGAGCACGAGCACGAAGCCCGGCGCGACCGAGGCGGCCGCCCCCTCCGGCGCGCGCCCGCCGCCCGCCGCGACGAGCGCGGCGACGACCTGTCGCTCGCCGTCGATCGTCGCCGCACTGGACGCCTGGCCGACGCCGCCCTTCGCGCCGAAGGCGCACAGGCCGCGCCCGATCCCGACGCTGCCGTCCGCGCCGCCGGCGCTCCCGCCGTCGCCCGCGAGCAGCGCGAGCACGCGCTCGTGCGTCACGCGCCGCGCGCGCAGGTCGTTCAGGAAGCCGTCGTCGAGGCCGACGACGATCGGCGGCCAGGCCTGGTCGGTCGGGAGGTCCGTGTCGCGCTGGAAGCCGTGGGAGATCAGCGCGTCGTAGGAGCTGCCGATCGAGGTGACGTTGCACAAGACGATCGGCGACGAGAACGTGCCGAAGTCCCGCGCCACGTGCTGGCCGGTCCACTCGTTCCAGTCCTCGCCGGCGCGCGCGCCGAGGAAGAGCTTGCGCCCCCCGGCCGAGCGCGGGTAGGGGCGGATCACGGTCACGCCGGTCTGCACCTCGCCCTCGTCGAGCGTGAGGTGGGTCACCTCGACGCCGGCCACGTCGGCCAGCGCGCCGCTCACGCCCCGGCCTCCGGCGCGAGCTCGCGCCCGTACTTGCGGAATATCGCGGGCAGGCGCTCGAGCGGCAGCGCGTGGACGCGGTTGCCGTCCACGCCGGTCGTCGTCGTCGCCATGCAGAGCGAGTCGAGCACGGCCTCCTCGGCCGCTTCGCGCGCGGCCTGGTGCGCGCACGTGATCCACTCGTCGTTGAAGACCTGCACGGGGTAGAGCTCCGCGCCGCGCGGCACGCCGAGCCCGGTCGAGAAGAACAGGCACAGGTCGCCCGAGCCGTGCGAGGAGACCGTGCCGGTGCGCGCCAGGCCGAGCACCATGCGCCGGCACAGCCGCTCGAGCTGCTGCGGGATCATCGGCGCGTCGGTCGCGCCGACGAGCAGAATCGAGCTCGTCTTCGCCGGTCCAACGGGGACCGGCCGCGCGCCGCGCTCGGGCAGCAAGTCCGCGATCTCGCGTCCGACGGGCACGCCGTCGATCAGGAGCTCCTCGCGCGCGCCGTGGTTGGTCTGCACGAGCACGCCGACGGTGTGTCCCCCGTGGCTCTGCGGCAGGACGCGCGAAGCGCTGCCGATGCCGCCCTTGAAGGCGTGGCAGATCATGCCCGTGCCGCCGCCGACCGCGCCCTCCTCGACCGGTCCGGACTGCGCGCCGGCGATCGCCGCCAGCACGTGCTCGTCGGTGAGGTGCCGCCCTTCCACGTCGTGCAGGAACGCGCCCCAGGTCTCGCCGACGACGGGCACGGGCACCGGCAGGTCGTCGCCGATGCGCGCGTCCTGCGCGAGCTGCCACGTGAGCGCTCCCCGCAGCACGCGCCCGACGCAGGCGGTGTCGGTCAGGAAGACCGGCGACTCCAGCAGGCCGCGCCGATCGACGTTGCCAAGCCCCGTCATCTCGCCGTTGCCGTTCAGCACGAAGTGCGCGGCGGCGACCGGCCGCGCGTAGACGTCGTCCGCGGGCAGGATGGCCGTGACCCCGACGCGGATCGGCCCGCGCCCGACCTCGAGCGCGCCCTCGCCCTCGCTGCGCGTGCAGTGCCCGACGCGCACGCCGGGCACGTCGGTGATCGCGTTCCAGCGGCCGGTCGGGAGCGCGCCGATGGTGATGCCGAGCTCGCGCAGACGCCGGCGCCCGCCGGCCTGCACGCGCGTCGCTACAGCGCCCGGTGCCGCACGGCAGGCGCCGAAGGGCGACGACGCGGCCGCGACCGCGGCTGTCGTGCTCACGAGGAAGTCCCGGCGCGAGAGACGTGAGCGCGAGCTGGGCAAGACCCGGACCTTCCTTCCGATGGCGGCATTGTCGTGCTGTCGAACGGCCCGCGCAACTCCGGTCGGGACCGCGAGATCCGGGCCGGGACGGTCGCGTGCCCACCGGCCGCGACGCGCGGCCTCCCCCTCCTCGCCGCCCGACGGGCGGCGCGGCGCCATTGGCGCCGGATCTACTACTTCGGAATCTGCGCGCTGCGCGCGCAAATCCCGGAGTAGTAGATCAGCGGTCGTCGCCCGCCAGGCGGACATCGAACAGCTCCCCGCCAGCCTCGAACAGGATGCGTACGGTGCCCCCGAGGGCCTGGAGGTAGGCGCGGAGCGTGGACACCCGCACGTCCCGACGGTGCTCGAGCTTGGACAGGTCCGACTGGGACATCCCGAGGCGCCCCGCGAGGTCCGCTTGGGTGAGCCCCTTGCGGCCTCTGAGGGTGGCGAGACCGATCGCTCTCGGGCGCCGTCCGCCTTCGACGCGAGCGCGGCATCGACCGATCCACGCCCGCCAGAGCGACGACGTCCCGTAGACCGGATACGCGTCCGCGAGACGGGCCACCTTCTGGGCGAATCCGCCGTTCGGGTGGCGGGCGACGGCGGCGGCGATCGGCCGCCAGTCATCCAGGTCGCCTCGCTCGAGGATGTCCACGATGGCCGCCGCCGGCAGATCCTCCGCCGCGGTCCCGGGTGCGACCTCCATATGGCGGTGGATCACGGGGACTCCTCGATGCAGCGGTCGAGGACACTCATTGCCACTCGGCGGCACGCGTCGACCACGGCACCCCAGTCCCGCCAGCGCGGCTCGAGCCTTCGATACGAGAGGAGGTCGACCTCCGTCAGGTCATCCGGACGTGGTTCCGCCAACTGCCTGGCGACCTGGGTCGCAACCCGCCGGCCGCCCGGCCCGAGCTGATCGGCGTAGTACAGGTCCATCGCCAGGACCACGTCGGCGGCCTCGTCGACACCCAGCCTGTCCCCCAGCGCCGCGACATCGAGATAGTCCCGGGTCGCGTTGCGAATCAGGCACAACCAGGCCTTGATCCTCAGGATCTCGGCCAGGGTGGGAACGCGCAGCCTGCGCTTTCCGACCGCGACCTCCTCGACCTCCAGCGGCCGACGCCTCACCAGGTTGCGCACTCCGGTCTCGATGCCGTCGAGCAGACCCAGGATGAGCACGGGCCGCTTCACGCGCGCCGTCACCCAGCCCTGAGTGTCTTCGAGCGCGGCGAGCACGTCGTCGAAACGCCCTCGCAGGTCGGCCACGACGTGGTCATCGTCATGGGACGTCCGATGCCCGGCGTGGAGCGCCGCCGCCGTGCCTCCGACGAGCACGGCGTCGGGGACCAGGTCCTGCAGGTGCACCGCGGCCTCGAGCACCGCTTCCATTTGCGGGTCCGACCTCATGCGTAGTGAGTATAGTCACTTTCCAGGGCCCTACAAGGCCCTCATTCCCGGTCGGGCGCCCGGCGGAGAGCCCCGGCAGCACTGCACCCTCGGTTGCGACTCCGCCGCGCCGTGCCTCGCCACGGGACCATGCCCAGGACCTCTCAGTTCCCGCCCCGCTGCACGAAGACCGCGCGCGCGGCGGCGATGTCGGCCAGCACGCGCTGCTTCTCCTGCGGCGACGACCAGCCGCCGTGCGCCTCGGCGGCGGCGGCGACGCGCTCGACCCACCGCACGAAGAACGCGGCGTCCTCGCGCGAGCGCACGCGGTCGCCGCCGACCTGCAGGTAGATCGGGCTCGTGCTCGCGAAGGGGTACAGGTCGAGCACCGGGTGCACCGGGCGCTCGGCCCAGGCGCGCAGGACGTACCAGCCGCTCCCGTGCACGGGGAGCTCGAGCGTCGCGGCGGCGGTGTTTCGCTGCGGCCCGAGCGGAACGCTCGCCACGACCGCGCCGTTGCCGATCAGCTCGAGGTGATCGAGCGGCACGCTCGAGCGCAGCGCGACGCGCGCCTCGAGCGTGTGCGGGCCGGCCGGGAGCACGATCTCGTCCCCGGGCGCGCGACCGTCGAGCGCGAAGTCGAGCAGCGGCGCGTTCGTGACGAAGCTGCGGCCGGCGCTGAGCCCGTCGAGAAAGCCCTCGTGCGAGAGCGCCCCGCCCGTGTCGACGTAGACGCGCACGGTGCCGACCGGACCGCGCAGCGAGGCGAAGTTCGCCATCGTGTCGCTGCCGGCCGCGGCCGGGAGGCGGAAGCCGCAGTTCAACAGGCGGTACCAGACCTCCGACGTGATCAGGTGGTCGCTGAAGCCCATCACCTCGAAGTAGTCGACGCGGCCGAGCGCGACGTCGACCGGCAGCTCGTAGCTGAGGGTCGCGTTCTCGTCGAACGGATCCGGCCGCGTGTCGAAGGGATGCACGTAGCCCACGCGGCCGCCCTGCGCCCGCGCGAGGTCGCTGACGGCGGCGTTGTGCGGGAAGGGGCTGGCGGCGGCGGTGTTCACGTAGGCGGAGTAGTCCGGCAGCAGCAGGTGCTCGCGCAGGCCGAGCAGGCCGACGTGCCCCCAGAAGCTCGTGTGGAACTCCTGGCCGTGGGCGATCAGGAGGTCGCCCTGCGAGACGACCTCTGGCCGCGGGCTCCAGGTCGCGACGTCGGGGACGCGCTGCTCCTTGTTGACGACCAGGCTCTCGACCAGGTGCAGGCCCTCGGCGCGCATCTGCAGCGCGAGGTGGCGCGGGTCGTTGCGGTAGGCTCCGCCGTAGTTCATGTGCACGTGCACGTCGCCGCCGTAGCGGCCCTCGGCGGCCAGGTCGGCGATGCGCTCGAGCGCGACCGCGTGCCTGGCCGTCGCGCCGGCCGCCACCGCAACCTCGGCGCGGTGGAAGCGGTGCTCCGGCCCGCGCCACGCTTCGACGGTCACGACGCCGGCCGGCACGGTGAGCAGCGCGCGCCCGTCGCCGTGGAAGTAGCTCGCCTCGAAGCGGCGCTCGGCGCGCACGAAAGCCTCGTCGGCGTGGCGCCAGGCGTCGTCGGGGGCGAACGAGCGCCCGTCGGGGCCGATCACCGAGAGACGCGCGGGCACGAGCTCCTGGCCGTCGCCCTGGCGCACCTCGATCGAGAGGCGCCCGACCGGCCCCTGGTAGCGCCGCTCGGCGAGCTCGACGCGCCGCCGGCGGCCGCCCACGAGCTCGATCGTCCAGAGCGAGGTGTCGCCGCCCTCGTTCGAGACGTAGGCGATGCGCCCCCCGTCGGGCGACCAGCGCGGAGCGGTGGCGTCGAACTCGCCGTACGTCAGCGGGAAGACGTCGCCGCCCCCGTCGGTCATGAGCCAGAGCTGGTGCCACTGGCGCCCGAGGTAGGAGCTGTAGACGACCTTGCGCCCGTCCGGCGACCAGTCGGGCCGCGCCTTCCAGTTCGTCTCCTCGTAGCGCACCTCGCGCGGCGTCGCGCCCGCTCGCGCCTCCATGCGCCAGAAGCCGCCCGTGCCCCAGATGCGGCCGCGGTTCGAGACGAACAGGAGCTCGCGCCCGTCCGGCGACCAGGTGGGCGAGAGGTAGTGGTCGAAGCGGCTGTAGTAGTAGCGCGGCAGCCCGCTGTCGCGGTCCTGCGTGAGGCGCTCGGCGCGGCCGGGCTCGCCGTCGCGCACGTCGAGCAGGTGCACGTGCCAGCGCCCCTCGTGCACGGATGACACGAAGGCCAGCCGCGTCCCGTCGGGCGACCAGCGCGGATCGACGTTCACCGCCCCGTTCCGCGTCAGCGGCCGCGTCGCGCCCGTCGCCACCTCCAGCAGCCGCAACTCGATCGCCGCGCCGTCGTACGACGCGTAGGCGACGAAGCGCCCGTCGGGCGACCAGTCCGGCTGGTAGTCGTAGTCCGGCCCCGCGGTCCATTGGCGCGCGATCTCCGTGCCCAGCTCGTGGCGCCAGAGCGAGCCCTGCATGGAGAGCACGAGCTCGCGGCCGTCGGGCGACCAGGCCGCGGCGCTCGGCCCGCTGGTCACCTGCGGCACGTACATCTCGCGGTAGTAGTACGAGTGCGGCAGCTCGATCTGCCCCAGGACGGGCTCGCGTTGGGCGGGCGCGGCTCCGGCCAGGACGAGCGCGAGCACGGGAACGAGCGCTGGGAGTCGGAACGACATGCCGGGCGGTCCTGCGGGCGGAGAAGCGCCATCATCGACGTCCCGCCTGCCCGAATCCAGAACCTGCGACGGCTCGCCGAGCCCGGGCCGGCGGGTGCCGCGACCTGCGGGACCCGCGAGCGAGCCCCCGTCGAACGCACCGGCGGACAGCAGGCTCCCGGCGCGGCATTCGCGCTCTTCGTCGCTTCGCTCTTGCGATGATGAGGGGCCGCTCGCCGGTGGACACGCGCCGAGCGCAGGAGTGAAGCCCCATGCCCCACCTCGCTACGATCGGCCTCCAGGAGCTCCTGCCCGTCCGCCGCCCGTCCGCCGCCCCCCGCCGGGCCCGCTCCCCGGGCAACAGCGCGCACGAGCTCCGCCGCGGCTTGCGCGACGAGCGCGAGGACGGGCAGGCGCGGCCCTGGGCCTGAGGGACTTCGACCGTGGTCGACCTGCTCTGCACCGTGCGCGGTTGTGGCGACGCGCTCGCGCGGCGCGCCGCGACGTGGCGCTGCCCGCGCGGCCACTCCTTCGACGTCGCGCGCAGCGGCTACGTCAATCTGCTCCAGCCCGGCGACCGGCGTTCGCTCGCGGCCGGGGACACGCTCGCGGCGGCGGCGGCGCGGGAGCGCCTCGAGCTGCGCGGCATCGGTGAAGAGCTCCGCGCGGCCGTCGAGGAACGGGTCGCGGCGCTGTCGCTGCCCAGCGGCGCGGCCGCCCTCGACGTCGGCGCCGGCACGGGAGCGACGCTGGCGCGGCTCTCCGGCGCCTTCGGCCTGGAGGGCTGGGCGCTCGACCTCTCCGCGCCGGCGGCCGAGCGCGGGGCGCGGCGGCATCCCGAGCTCGCCTGGGTCGTCGCCAACGCCGACCGGGGCCTGCCCTTCCAGGCGCGCTCCTTCGCACTGCTCGTGTCGAGCACGGGACCGAAGAACCCGGCCGAGTTCCGGCGCGCGCTCGCGCCCACCGGCGCGCTGCTCCTGGTCGTGCCGGCGCCCGACGACCTGGTCGAGCTGCGGGCGGCCGTGCTCGGCCAGGGCGAGCTCCTCGACCGCGCGGCCCGGGCGCTCGCGCTCTTCGCGGACGACTTCACCGTCGCCGGCCGCGCGGTCGCGCGCGCGACGCGGGTCCTGGAGCGCGCGCAGATCGAGGACGTCCTGGCCGCCACCTACCGGGGGGCCAGGCGGCGCGAGCGCGCGCGGCTCGCCGGCCTGGAGAGCCTCCGGACGACCTTCGCCGCCGAGTTGCTGCACCTCGTTCCGCGCGATCTCGACCCCCGTATCGGTGCGGGCGGCGGGCACGGGCCTTGAGCCGTCCCCGCGCGCCCCTCCATGCGCTGCGCGACGGCGGCGAACGAGTCGTCGACGCGCACGCCGCGGCGCTCCGTCACCTCGAGCGAGGCGTTGTCCCGGATCGGGTCGGCAGCGAAGCGCCCCCCGCTCGCCACCCGGCATCCGCGTGGTGGTCGCGAAGATCGCCGCGGCGCGTCCTTCTACGGCCGCGAGACCACGGCCAGCGCGCTCTCGCTTCCTCGTCGCGACCTCGATCGAGCTCTCGCGCGCCTGCTCCAGCTCCGCCTGGTCGCGCATCGACCCTGGCGCAACGCAAACACCGACGGCGTCTGGCAGCTCATGCCCCTACCAACTCGTGTTCCTCACCGGCGCCCCGCTCCCACCTCCCGTCCCGTCCCCATCGATGAACTCCTCCAATCGCTCGGCTTCCAGCCGCCGACAGCCGAATAGCTGCGGTTTCTCGCAGCCGCTAACAGTCAGCAAGGCCGGAGCCCAGATCGACGAGAAGCGCGTCGCGGCGGACGCGCGCTACGTTGGGAAATACGTCCTGCGGACCACTACGGACCTGCCGTCGGCCGAGGTCGTGACGGCATAGCCATACAAGCAGCTGACCTGGATCGAGCGGCTGTGGCGGGAGCTCAAGGACGTCATGCGGCTGCGGCCGAGCTTCCACCACAAGAACAGCGAGAACGTGCTGGGGCACCTCCTCGCGTGCTTCCTGGCGCTCTACCTGGCCGCGCTCCTGCGCCGCAAGCTCTCCGCGGCCGGCGTGGAGGCCCAGTGGGACGAGGTCATGCGCGACCTCTCCCGGCTGCGGGCGGTGACTGTCAAGCTCGACGGCGAGCGCTTCCCGCTGCGCAGCCCCGTGCGCGGCTGTGCCGGCCGCGTCCTGCAGGCGGTCGGCGTGCGCCCGCCGGCCCTGGCGACCCCGCTGTAGGCCCGACCGTCACCCAGCTCGCGTGTAGTGGTAAAGAGCCGCGGCCTCGTCGTAACCCCTTGGCTCGTCAGGACTTGTTAAACCCAACTGCCGAAGATGGGCCAGAGCCTGAGGCTAGCCTACCCACACGAGACCCTGAAGACACTGCCGAAGATGGGTGAGATGCCCATTTTCTGCGAACGGTACCGTCCCTCGTTACGATTCCCCTTCTGATGGGCGTCGACCTTCGTCGGTGCGCCGCGCATTCGGTTTGACCGAAAGAGACGGGGCGAATGTCATGAAGACCTGCAGGGAATGGGCATCGATTGCAGCGCCGGCGCTGCTGGCGGTGGGTTGCAGCGGAGGCGGCTCACAGCAGGGTGGATCGGGGGTGATTACCGACCTCGAGTACGCCCTGATCGACACCGGTGATTACCAACACTCCCTGGCAGTGCTCCACCAGAGTGGTGAGTCGGTCTTCTTCGAAAGTTCGTCGCCGGACGAGCTTCCCACGAGCCTCAGCTATCGGCGGCATCCGGACGACCCCGCGGTCCATCTCGCCATCGCTCCCTCCGGGCTTCCGGATTACCTGTTCGTCGAGGGGTGGTTCGCCGTCTTCGGGAACTGGAGCAGTGACCAGACACGGGTGGACGTTGCCCTCATCGGCCCGGATGGGACGATTGACGTAGTCCGCGATCTCGACGTCCCAGCGCAGCTGTGGCCGGGGTGGCTCGAATGGTCGCCCTACGACGTCGTTCGCTGGGCAGGCCATGCCCTAGGTGGGTATCACTGCATCGCTGCCATCGCCGCGACGACCTCGACCTCCGGAGCCGCGTTCCCGCTCCTCTTGCTGGGGTGCGGCGGCACCATCGCAGGCATCATGGCCGAGTTCGAGGATGAGGACGGTGACGTGACCTCAGCGGAGCTGGCCGACCTGAGCGGAGCCCTGGGGCTCTTCCATTGCGGGGCATCGGGCCTCGGGCAAGGCAACTGGGCGCCCTGCATCGAATTCGCCGTCCTCCAGATCAACAGCTACCTCGAGCATGTCGATCATGAGGTTGAGGTCCACAGCGATGACATCGCTCTTGCGACGGCCGCTCTGGAGCACGGACATGGGGACTTCCAGGCGACGCTGACGTGGGACACGACGGCGGACCTGGACCTGTGGGTCACCGACCCGTACGGAGAGACCATCCGTTGGTCCAACCCGTCATCGGCCTCGGGCGGGCAATTGGACCGTGACGACACGGACGGGTTCGGGCCTGAGAACATCTTCTGGCCCCCCGGCGCCGCCCCCGAAGGAGACTACCTCGTACAGGTGCATCACTGGAGCGGTGCGAGTCCGTCGGGTTACTCGGTGCTCGTCCAGGTCGGCGTGCAGAGCTACGCCTTCTCAGGGACGATCTGGGACGCGGAACTCGTCACGATCGGATCGTTCACCCTGCCCGACAATCCGTCCATGGCAGCGGGGACCCTGCCGTTCGCCACGCGGGTGTTCTACGACCCGCAACGAGAGAAATAGGAGCCTGAGGCAGACAGACTGGTCCTCCCTGGCCGGCGGGCCCGAAGGGCCCGAGAACCGGGCCGGCAGTCTTGTCCGCGATTGTCGGGCTGACACCCGTAGCGAGAGTTCCGCCGAAGTGGCCGGGGCAGTGACCGATCCCCCGCCTCGGAGGATCCTCACCGAGGAGAAGCAAGTGGTCCCGACCCTCCTCCTCGACCGATAGAACGAGACCGCTTCATCGGGTACGTCAGAAGCGGGCCGCGTTCTCGGCCTCTGCGCGGCCAGCGCACCGGGGCGTGCAGCGAGAAGCCTCCCCAGCTCGAAGCACGGCGCCGCGGTCGAGCCCCCATGCGAACCGCCGTCAGCCGCCGCGCGGGCTCACGTCCCGCAGGGGATCTCGTCGCGGTTCTGCGTGCGGTCGCAGGCGATGGCGCGCAGGCGCTCGACGGTGATGTCGCCGGTGGGGTACTCGCCCGTGAAGCAGGCGTTGCAGAAGCGCTCGATGCGCTCGTTGCCGGCGCGGGCGGCGGCGTTCATGCGCTCGCGCTCGAGGTACATCAGGTGGTCGCAGCCGAGCCAGGCGGCGATCTCCTCGGTCGTCTTGTCGGTGGCGACGAACTCAGTCTTGGTCGCCATGTCGATGCCGTAGGGGCACGGCGCCACGAGCGGCGGGCTGCACGAGGCCAGGTAGACCTTGTGCGCCCCGGACTCGCGCGCCATCTGCACGATGCGGCGCGAGGTGTTGCCGCGTACGATCGAGTCGTCCACCAGCAGCACGTCCTTGCCCTCGAACTCGAGCGGGATCGGGTTCAGCTTGCGGCGCACCGAGCTGCGCCGGCAGGTCTGGTTGGGCATGATAAAGGTGCGGCCGATGTAGCGGTTCTTCACCAGCCCCTCGCGGTACGGCAGCCCCAGCGCCAGCGCCATCGCCAGCGCCGCGTCGCGCGAGCTGTCGGGGATCGGGATCACGACGTCGGGCGTCGGCGCCCCGGCCTCTCTCCACTGCTCGGCCAGCGCCTCGCCGAAGCGCGCGCGCGTCTTGTAGACCGAGATGTCGTCCAGGAACGAGTCAGGGCGCGCGAAGTAGACCAGCTCGAAGATGCACGGCCGGTGCGGCTTGTCGGAGAGCTTCCGGCGGTAGACGCGCTGGGCCTGGTCCACGAAGACCGCCTCGCCGGCGCCGATGTCGAGCGTCTTCTTGTAGCCGTTGACGTCGAGCACGACGCTCTCGCTGGCGCAGGCGTGGAAACGGCCCTCGGCGGTGGTCTTCTCGCCGAAGCAGATCGGCTTGATGCCGTACGGGTCGCGGAAGCACACCAGCCCGCCGTCGGCCAGCGTGGCCGCGACCGAGTAGGCGCCCTCGACCTGCTCGTACACCGCGCGCACCGCGGCGAACACGTCGTCCGGGCCGAGCTCGTGGCCGGGCGCCAGCCGCTCCGAGAGCGCCTTGGCGAACACGAACAGGATCACCTCGATGTCGCACGTGCTGTTCAGGCGCATGCCGGTGCGCCGGAAGTGGCGCTCGACCAGCTCGGCGTAGTTGCTGACGTTGCCGTTGTGGGCCATGGCGATGCCCAGCGGGAACGTCAGGTGGAAGGGCTGCGCGTCGTCGTTCTGGTTCGCGCCCACGGTCGGGTAGCGCACGTGCCCGACCCCCAGGTTGCCCTTCAGCCGCGCCATGTTCTTCTGGTCGAAGACCTCCAGCACCAGCCCCAGCCCCTTCTTGACGTGGAAGGAGTCGGTGAAGGTGATGATGCCGGCCGCGTCCTGGCCGCGGTGCTGCACCGCCAGCAACCCCTCGTAGATCTCGGGCGCGACGTCGACCCCCTCGGGGCCGAAGATGCCGATGAATCCGCACATTCGAGTGGTTCGCCGTCCGCTGGGAGCTGGGGTCGGGGGGGGGCGGGTGGGAGAGGCCCATAACCTAGTCCTTCCGCGCCCCGGCCGCAGGCCCGCGAGGCGGGAAAGCCGCGCCGTGCAGCACCTTCCGCCCGCCCGGGCCGGCGCCGGCGCGCGGCGATGCCCGTTGCCCGGTGCTCGAGGCGCGGGTAGCCTGCCTCGGAGTGTCGCCCTACCGCACGCAGTCCTCGGACACGTCCCCGCGGGCCGAGCGGGTGCTGTTCGAGCCCTACCGCCGCATGGAGCCCTGGCAGCGGCTGCGGATCGCCTTCGACCTCCAGCAGACGGTCGAGGACGCCGCGCGGGTCGGCATCCGCGAGCGCCGGCTGGCGAGGAAGCTGACGACGGCCTCGTCACGCGAGCTGACCGTGACGTCGGCCGAGGACGTCGTCCTTCGCAAGCTGGACCGGTTCCGACGCGGCGGCGAGGTCTCTGAGCCGGGCAAGTTTGGCTGCCGCTGCGATCTTTGAAGCGCACGCCGCTCGTCGGATTGCAACGGCCCTCGCGATCGGCTATCTTCGGCACCGCTGGACGACGGTCTGCAACCGTTGGGAAGCGAAGGAGCCGATGAACGCCCTCATGACGATCGAGGAGGTGGCCTCCTACCTCCGCCTCAGCAAGGACACCGTCTACCGGATGGCGCAGGCGGGCAAGATCCCGGCCTCCAAGGTCGGCCAACAGTGGCGGTTCCGACGGGAAGACGTCGACGCGTGGCTTGAGCAGAACAAGAACATCGCGCGCGAGATCCCGCCGGGGCTGGGAGAAGGGGCATGACGGAACTGGTTGAACAACAATCCGAATCGCTCGCGCGGCTCCGGATCCTCGTGTCGGTGCTGGGGGAGGCGGCGCACGCGAAGTGGTGGAGGACCGAGTTCCTGACCGCTGCGGGTCTCCGGTTCCTCGATCGTCTGTACCCACGAACGAGCTGCGCCGCCGCGGTCAGAGCGACCGGCGTCGCGGCGCGCGAACTCCACGATTCAAGCATCGGTCGAGGCGGGGTCTACCACCTCTTCCGGCTCCCGGAGCCGCTTGAGGGGCAGCTTGATGCGCTGGCCGCGAGAGGCTTCTTCGATCAGGTCCTACGGGAGCTGAGTTCGTCCCTAGAGGCAAGCGATTCCCTCGTCGCGCAGATCGAAGGTCTTGCCGACGATCTGCCGGAGACCGAACCGGGACCCCAGCGCATTGGGAGCGTCCGAGAACTACGGCGCGGCGCCTTGCTGGGGAAGTGGGCCGGCGCCTATCTACATGCCTTTCGGAAGGAACATCGGGTCTTCCCCTATGTCGAAGCGGAGAGAACATTCTGATGCAAGCCCTGGAGACAGGGATGAGCACTGATCGCCGGTACACGATCGCGCTCTGCAAGGGGGCCGCGTTGGTGGACGAGACCCGGACGCTCGTGCAGCACTGGACCTCCGGCGAGGAGATCGGCGAGTTCGTGGACCGCGTTCTTCACGATAACGTTCTGGCGCGGGCCACCGCGTATCGAACGAAGGACATCGTCCGAAGGGTCTTCGCGCGTCGGTTCCTGGTGCCCACGGACGCCCCCGCTCGCCACCTCAAGAAACTCCTGGACAACGGGCTTCCCCGAAAGTTCTTCTCGGAGGCTCTCTTCGTTTACGCCGCTCGCGCCGATCGCCTGCTCTACGACTTCACGACCGAGGTGTTCTGGCCGGCCTGCCGGAAGGGTCGGTCTGTTCTGACCAAGGAAGACGTTCTCGCCTTTCTGGCCGAGGCCACGGATCGCAGACGCATTGAGCATCCGTGGTCATCGAACGTACGAGCCAAGATGGCCCCTCGCGTTTTGAGCACGCTCCGCGACGTCGGGTTCCTCCGCGAAGAGCGCCGCGGGCATCGTGAGATCGTCTCGTACCACCTGTCAGACGAGGGAGTGGCCTACCTGGCGTACGAGCTTCACGACACCGGGCTGAGCGACTCCGCGATGTGCGAACACCCCGACTGGCGTCTCTTCGGGCTCGACCGGGGCCGCGTGCTGGGGCGCCTCGACAACCTCGGCGAGGACAAGGGCATGCTCGTCCAGCGGGCAGGCTCGGTCGTGCAGATCACCTGGAGGTACGAGTCTGCAGAGGAGCTGATCGATGGTCTCGCTTGATGACCGGTTCAAAGAACTACGCGCGCAGCTCGGACAGCCGGCGACGCTGAACCCGGCCAAGAGCGATCCCATCTTCTACTTCGTCTATCCCGTCGCCCAGATGCTGGAGCTGAAGCGTCGGATTCCGATCTGGACCGCCCAGCTCCGCAACGACGGATTCGATGTCCAGCGCATTTCGCTCTCCGAGCTGCTCTGGCAGCTCGTGGACGAGTCCGGGCGATACGAGGCGTGGCTCGAACTCGAAGCCGGAGCCGACGTGGAGCAGATCAACGAGGCGGTCCGCGATGTCCTGCGCAGCGAAGACCGCCTGGCCGAGGAGGTGGCCACGCGCATCGAGCGGTCGTCCGGGCAGAGCGTCGTCCTGATCACGGACGCCGAGATGATGCATCCCTACTTCCGCACGCGAGCCATCGAGAGCAAGCTCCACGACCGGGTGCAGGTCCCGACGGTGATCTTCTATCCGGGCAGGCGGTCCGGCCAGTACGGGCTTCACTTCCTGGAGTTCTACCCCGTCGACGGCAACTACCGGTCGACCCTGATAGGAGGAGCGTGATGGCCGAGACGATTCGCGCACTCTTCTCGACCCACCGGCCGATCGACCGGGCCATCGAGAAGGTCATCGACTACTACGCCCAGGCTGAGGACCGGCTCGCCGTCGAGATCGATGAATACGAGATCACCGACAACGTAGAGGCCTGCTTCCGCAAGTTCCTGGAGACCTACGACGAGGGCGTCCGCGGCGGTCAGGTCACCGAGATCGGCATTTGGGTGTCCGGCTTCTATGGCTCGGGCAAGAGCTCGTTCACGAAGTACCTCGGGTTCGCCTTGGACCCGAACCGTAGCGTCCAGGGGAAGCCGTTCATCGACCTCCTGTGCGACCGGTTCCGGACGAAGACCGTGCCGGCCACGCTCCGCACCGTGGCGAAGAAGCACCCGACAGCGATCGTCCTGCTCGACCTCGGAGCTGAACAGCTCGCGGAGAGCGCGGCCGCCCCGGTCTCGACGGTGCTCTACTGGAAGGTCCTGCAGTGGGCTGGGTTCTCGAAGGAGAAGAAGCTCGCGCAACTCGAATTCACCTTGGACCGGCGCGGCAAGCTGGAGGGTTTCCGCCAGGCCTACCGGTCGCGCTACAAGGAGGACTGGGAGCGGATCCACAACGACCCTCTCCTCGGCGTCGCGCGGGCCGCGGGAATCGTCCCTGAGATCCTCCCGGACGAGTTCCCCACCCCGGAGAGCTTCTCCACCCTGCGCTTCGAGGAGGCGCGCGACGTCCGCGATCTGGCGCGCGAGATGATCGACCTGGCTCGCCGGCGGACCGAGTGCGACAACATCCTCTTCCTGATCGACGAGGCCGGCCAGTACGTCGCACCTCGCGGTGAGCTGATCCTGAACATGGACGGCCTCGCCCGGAACCTCAAGGAGCTGGGCCAGGGCAAGGTGTGGATCGCGGCCACGGGCCAGCAGACGCTAACCGAGATCGTCGAGAAGGCCGCTCACAACTCGGCTGAGCTCAACAAGCTCAAGGACCGCTTCCCGATCTCGATCCACCTGGACGCCAGCGACATCCGGGAGATCACCTATCGCCGGCTCCTGACCAAGTCCCCGGATGGGGAGAAGGCGCTCAAGACGCTGTTCCAGAGCCATGGGCAGGCGCTCTGCACGCACACGCGCCTGACGGGCACCTCGCTCTACAAGGGGGATCCGGACGCCACGGCGTTCACGCGGCTCTATCCCTTCTTGCCCCAGCACTTCGACCTGCTGCTGGAGCTGATCCGGACGCTAGCCCGCTCGACGGGCGGCATCGGCCTGCGTTCCGCGATTCGCGTCATCCAGGACGTGCTGGTCGACAAGAGCAGGGTCCTGCCGGCGAGCGCCACGAAGCTTGCCGATCGTGCGGTCGGCAGGCTGGCCTGCGTCGATGACTTCTACGACACCCTGCGCGTCGACATCGGCAAGGTGCTCCCTCACGTCGTCGCGGGTGTCGACAAGGTGGCCCAGGTCTTCGAGTCCGAGCCGCGCACCATCCGAGTGGCCAAGGCCGTGGCCGCCCTCCAGCCGGTCGAGATCTTCCCCTGCAGTGCCGAGAACCTCGCAGCCCTGCTGTATCCCGAGCTGGGTTCCCCTTCGCTCATCGACGACGTGCGCGATGCGTTGCGCCGGATCGCGGGCGAGAAGGAGTGCGGGCTCATCGAGGATCCGCAGTCGGGGGGCTACGTTTTCCTGAGCGAAGGCGTGAAGCCCCTGCGGGACAAGCGGAACACCTACATTCCGACCTCCGGCGAGTGCGCGCGGATCCGGAGCGAGATCCTCCGCGCCATCTTCGACCCGCAGCCGTCCGCACGACTCGAAGACGTGAAGGAAGTGAAGGCCGCCGTCAAGGTGGGGAGATCGCCGATCGTCGGCGACCGCGAGGACATCGACATCCGCCTCGAGTTCGTCGAGCCGGGCAGCTGGGAGAAGCGGCGCCAGGAACTCCTGAGCGAGACCAACACCCAGACCGAGCTCAAGAACTCCGTGGTCTGGCTGGTTCGACAGGACGAGCAGGTCGACGACCTGCTCCCCGAGATCGTGCGCTCCGAACAGGTCGTCTCCGATCCCAACCTCGAGCACGAGGCAGATCGTGACGTCGCGCAGTTCCTCCGGGCCGAGCGCCGGCTGGCCGAGACGTGCCGCGAGCAGGCAAGCAAGATCCTGGAGAAGTCCTTGCTCGATGGAACGCTCTTCTTCCGGGGCAAGCCGGCCCCGGGAGCCGAGGCAGGCAAGACGATCGAGGCCGCTGCGCGCACCGTCCTCGGCAAAGCGGCGAAGGACGTGTTCCCGCACTTCCATCTCGTTCCGATTCACCCGCCGACGAACGTCGCCGCGCGCTTCCTGGGCGTCGAGCGTCTCGACCGGATCACGAAGGAGATCGATCCCCTCGGCTTGGTCTCGAAGAAAGGCGGCGCCCCACGGGTGGACGTCAACCACCCGGCGCTGGCGGAGGTGCTGCGCGCCTTCCGATCCAAGGCGGACGAGTCCGGTTCCGGGCGTCTGCAGGGGAGCCTCCTGCAGGACCTCTTCTCCGCGGCCCCCTATGGGTGGTCGAAGGATGCCGTCCGCTACCTCTTCGCCGGGCTCCTGGTCGCCGGGGAGATCGAGCTGCACACCTCAGGCGGGGTGGTCAAGACGTCGGGACCCCTCGCCATCGAGGCGATGAAGAGCACGATGTCGTTCAAGCGCGTGGGAGTCTCCGAGCGCGACAGCAAGCTTCCGCCCGAGGCCCTCGACCGTGCCGCGCGTCGGCTCGAAGATCTGTTCGGCGACGAGGTGCTCCCCCTGGAGGACCACATCAGCCGCGCCGTGCGCCGGCATCTCCCAGACGTCCAGGAGAAGGTGGGATCGCTCCCGGACCGGCTCCGGCTGCTCGGTCTTCCGGGAGAGGAGCGGGCACGGACGATCCTCGCGAACGCCACCGAGCTTCTGAAGGGTGATGCCAGCGGCGCCGCCGCCGTCCTGGGCGCCACGGAGTGCCAGATCCCGGAGGACTCGCGCTGGGCGCTCGCGGCCGTGGATGCGCTCGACAACGGCGCCGAAGTGGAGATCCAGCAGGCTCGCGCCCTTCAGCAGTCGCTCGTCGAGCTCGACACGCTCTGTCCGGGCAAGTGCCAGGGTCTCCTCCCCGAGGACGAGCGGACGACCTTCGAGGACAGCCTCTCCTCGGAGTCCTTCTTCGAGCGGCTGCCGGCCCTGCGAGCGGTACTCCGCGGCGTTCGAGAGCGAGCGACGAGCCGCTGCGAGGAGGAGAACGATCGGTACCTGGAGGACCTGCGGGAAACCCAGGCCACGCTCGAGGCCCACCCGGACTGGACTCGGTTGCTGGACGAGGACCGGGAGGAGATCGCGGCGCGGCTGCGACCGGCTCCGATCCAGGTCGATGAGGACAACCCGGTCCGATCCCTCCGGACGCTGCTGGTTCGCCGCTCCGCGGTGGCCGGGCTCCTGCAGGAACTGCGGGGAGAGGTCGAGAGACGGGTGCCGGCGGAACCGGTCCCCGGACCGGAGGGGCCGGAGGAGGCCGAGGTCCCGGTGGAGGAGATCGCCGCCTCGACGCTGGCGCCGTCCGCGGTCATTCGTGGTCCGAAGGACCTCGACGACTGGCTGGCCGCTCTGCGTGACCGGATCGCCGGGATTCTCCGCGACAAGAAGCACGTACGCATCAAGGGCGTGGAATGAGCTTCGACAAGGAAACCCGCAACGCGCTGTCGAAGATGGTGGCGACCTGCCGGCGCCTCCTGATGGAGGACGTCACCGACCAGCTCCGTGGGCGGTTCGGCATGCATCCGGACGGCACGATCCTCTCAATTGACCGCCTGGACCTTGCCGAGGACGAGAAGCTGGGCGCCGAGGCGTTGCGAGAGCTGCAGGAGCACTTCTCCGCGGGCGAGGCCGGCCGTGCCGAAGAGCGCCGGCGGCGCGCCTACGATCGGCTCGTGCTAGAGATCGCCTTCACGGCGCTCAACCGACTGGCCGCCCTACGCCTCTGCGAGGAGCGCGGGCTCGTGGTGGAGTGCGTCCGGCAAGGCTCGGCATCGGCGGGCTTTCAGATGTTCGAGCGCCTTTCGGGAGGCGCGCTCGGCACCCGCTACCAGACGTACCGCGTGTTCCTGGAGTGCCTGTTCGACGAGCTGGCGCTCGACCTCGGGGTCCTCTTCGATCGATCCACGCCCCAGTCCGCCATCCTCCCGGGCGAGCGCTGTCTGACGGACGTGCTCGCGGAGCTGAACAAGTCGGAGCTCGCACACCTCTGGGCGGCCGACGAGACGATCGGGTGGATCTACCAGTACTTCAACCCGCCCGAGGAGCGGAAGGCGATGCGGGACGCCTCCCAGGCGCCCCGGAACAGCCGCGAGCTGGCAGTCCGCAACCAGTTCTTCACCCCGCGCTACGTCGTGGAGTTCCTCACGGACAACACGCTCGGCCGCATCTGGTACGAGAGGAGCAAGGGCGAGACCTCGCTCAAGGAGGAATGCCGCTACCTGGTGCGGCGGCCGAACGAGGTCTTCCTCGCGCCGGGAGAGACGGCTCCGGAGCCCTCGGATGGCGACGCCGACCTCCCCCAGGAGGAGCTGCTCAAGCAGCCCGTTCACATCGAGCATCGGCCCAAGAAGGATCCCCGCGACCTCCGGATCCTCGATCCGGCCTGCGGCTCGGGTCACTTCCTCCTGTATGCCTTCGACCTGCTGGAGCGGATCTACGAGGAGGCATGGGAGGACTCTGGCACGCCCAAGTTCGAAGCCACGGGGCGGACGCTCCAGGGGGAGTTCGAGACGCTCGACGCCCTCCGCCGGGCGGCACCCAAGCTCATCGTCGAGCACAACCTCCACGGCATCGACATCGACCCGCGCGCTGTGCAGATCGCCGCGCTCGCCCTCTGGCTGCGGGCGCAGAGGGCATGGAAGGCCCTCGGTCTCAAGGCGACCGAGCGACCGCGGATCGAGCGCTCGAACATCGTCACCGCCGAGCCCATGCCCGGCGAGGAGGACATGCGGCGAGAGTTCACCGCGAGCCTCACGCCGCGGGTGCTCGGGCAGCTGGTCGACGTGGTCTTTGACAAGATGAAGCTCGCCGGGGAGGCAGGTTCGCTCCTCAAGATCGAGGACGAAATCAAGGACGTTGTCGCCGCGGCGAAGCGCCAGTGGATCGAAGGACCGAAGCCCGAGCAGACGGTGCTCTTCCCGGAGCTCGTGAAGCCCACGCCGAAGCAGCAGACACTATTCGACGTGAAGGACATCACTGACGACCAGTTCTGGGAGCATGCCGAGGATCTCATCATTGCGGCGCTGAAGAGCTACGCCGAGCAGGCCGAAAATGGGCGCGCAGCTCGTCGTCGGTTGTTCGCGGAGGACGCAGCGCGGGGGTTCGCTTTCATCGACCTCTGCCGCAGGCGCTATGACATCGTACTCATGAATCCGCCGCTCACAGATGCCCCGGCGCGTCTGACCAAGAGCCTGAAGCGCGCTTGGCCAGCTGGAAACGGGCAACTTGGGCCCTTGTTTCTTATGCGAACTCCTAGTCTGCTCGCGAATCAGGGGTTCATTGGGACACTCTTGAATCGACCGCCACTCTTCATACAGGGCTTTGATGCCTTCCGGAGTGAGGTGCTCCTGCACACGATCACTCCCATCGGGCTCTTGGATCTGGGCGACGGCGAATTCGACGACGTCGTAGTCGAAGTGGCAGCCATCGCAGCGCAGGGCAACCAAGGCGGGTTGACTAAAGCGCAGCCGTCGCTGGCAACTTTCCGGCTGCTTGGAGCTGTGGACAAGTCGAGTCTCCTGTGTGACGCGGTGGCCAACGACGGGCACGCCGCGCGGTTTGACGTACCGCTGGAGCTCTTCAAGTCGGTGCCGATGAGCCCGCTCTGCTACTGGCTGCCGTTGGAACTCATGCAGCAGTTTACACGCTGCAGGAACATCGTTGTCCTCGACGCGGATGTCGATGTTGGCCTCTCGACGAAGAATGACAAACGTCATGTCCGAACGTACTGGGAAGTCCCTCAGCACGAGATCTGCCTGGAGAAGTCGTGGGCTCCGTACGACAAGGGAGGGGAATACTCGCCGTTCTTCTTTCCCGTTGATCTCGTTGTGCGAAGCCGCAACAGCTTCCGGGAGTTGCACGAGGAGCTGTGCCTAAAGTTTCCCTATCTGAAGGGGAACACGAGTTGGGTCATTCACCCCGAGGCTCGATATGGGTCGACCGGCGCGTCGTTCCAGATGCTAACCACGAAAGACTTGGCCCCACGAGTCATGCCAAGTGGGTGCGTCTTCTACATCGCGATGGTTCCGAATGATGCCACCAAAGAGAATGCCCTTCTGCTTACGGGGTTCTTCAACTCTGCCGTTGTCCGGGTGCTGGTGGATGCTCTTGTCGGTGGCGGCGGAGGGACCCTAAAGAACTACGAGAAGGGCACTGTTCGACGCATTCCCGTGCCTGACCTGACGGGGTCTGACGTCGGTGAACTGGTAGCCGCGACACAGATCGCTGTGGATGCGAAGCTCGGTACTCTGTTCCGGTATCTGGAGCCCTGCACCTGCTTCCGAGGGCTACCCATACTCCAGAGCCTCAGGGAGGCACGCCGCGTCTTGTCGCAGGAGCTTGATATTGCTCGGAACCGGATTCGCCAAGCTCAAGCTGATTTGGATCGAGTGTGCGTGCAATCCTACGGACTCTCCCGGGAGGCAGCGGCCAGGGTTGAGGAGTTGGTACGGCAGGAAGAGCCTCTCGGGAAAGCGAGCAACCTCCAGGAGATAGCATGTCGCTATGTTTCACTGTGGGTTGGAATTGTCTTTGAGTGGTGGCCATCGATCCACGAATGGGGCAGATCCGACGACCGGCACTGGCATACGAAGACCGCAAGACCGGAGCCCAAGACGATAGGTGCAGACGGTGTGGACATGCTCGTGGACGATCCCGGTTTCAACGGCACCCAGCCGCACCGGGACGACATTGTCCGCCGGGTCCGCGAAGTGCTCGATTCTCTCTGGAAGGACCAGGCGCACATGGTCGAGCGGGAGGCCTGCGAGATCCTTGGCGTCAAGGAACTCCGCGACTACTTCCGCCGGCCGTCGGGGTTCTTCCAGGACCACCTGAAGCGCTACTCCAAGAGCCGGCGCAAGGCGCCGATTTACTGGCCCCTCTCCACGGCCTCGGGCTCCTACACGATCTGGCTCTACTACCACCGCCTGACCGACCAGACGCTCTACGCGGCCGTCAACAAGTACGTCGAGCCCAAGATCGCCGAGGTAGAGCGGGCGCTCGGTCGGATCGAGAAGGAGCTGGACACCGCTTCCGGCGGCGACGCGACGCAACTGCGCGATCGGCTCAACGAGGGGCGCGTGCTGGCGGGGGAGCTGCGAGACCTCCGCCAGGAACTGCTCCGCATCGCCGCCCTCCCCTTCATGCCGAACCTGAACGACGGCGTGATCATCAACGCGGCGCCCTTCCACAAGCTCTTCGGTCTGCGGTCCTGGGCCAAGGACACCGAGAGCGCCTGGAAGAAGCTCGAGAAGGGCGACTACGCCTGGGCGCACCTGGCCTACACGCTGTGGCCCGACCGCGTGAAGGAGGTCTGCCGCAAGGACCGCTCGATCGCCATCGCCCAGGGCCTCGAGGAGCTGTGCGAGGTCGAGGCACCTGCCGCGAAGGGACGCGAGAAGAAGAAGGGGCGCAAGAAGAAGGAAGTGGGCGGATGAACGGCCGCCCCGCGGACTTTGCAGACGCTTGCGACCGTCACTGGGAGGATGCTGAGTCTCTTCTTGTCATCGAGCGGCTCGCGAACGCGGACCAGCTCTTCGGACTCGCCGCCGAATGCGGGCTCAAGTGCACGATGCTTCGGCTTGGCATGAATGTCGATCCGGAGGGAGTTCCGGCTGAGAAGAAACACAAGGTCCACATCGACCGACTTTGGGATACGTTCCGCAGTTTCGCCGGCGACCGTGAGGGAAGCCGCTACGCCGCTCAGCTCCCCGCCGACAATCCGTTCTCGGACTGGTCGATCCACGACCGCTACGCACATCGCCGCCACTTCGCCGGCGAGGCCGTGCGGTCGCACCGCGATGGCGCGGCGGCAGTTCACGAGCTACGGCGCGGGGACGAATTCGCCGGGAGTGCGCCATGACGAATGAAATAGTCCGTTTCGATCAAGTCGTCCCGCAAGTGGAGAAGGTCGTTCGCGAGATGACGGCCGCCCTGGCCGGCCTTCAGCCCCTCTGGCTAGTGCGAGATCTGCTCGGCCGCGTGCGTGTAGTCGTTCGCGAGCAACCCGAGGAGGACAGCCAAGAGGCGTCTGCGCTGCGGGACCTCGCAAATCGTCTCGCGCAAGAGCTCGGCTCGCGCGCCTACCCTCCCGAGCGGGCCATCCTGGCCGCCGGCGACATGGCGGAGGCTGCCGTCGAAGCCGGCGAGGCTCGGCAGCTTGAAGTACCCGATCTGGACGTCTTCCTTGTGGACCGCCAAGTGACCGGCCAGTCCTGGTCGAGTGTTGCGAAAGGCAAGACCCGCAAGGGCGAACCCCAGAGGATTACCCTCTACTCGATCAAGGGGGGCGTGGGGCGCACGACCACGGCGGCCGTCCTGGCGACCCACCTGGCCCGTCAAGGGAAGCGCGTCCTGCTTCTCGACCTCGACCTCGAAGCGCCCGGACTCTCCACGGCTCTGCTGGCCCCCGACGAGCAGCCCGAGCTTGGCATCGTGGACTGGTTCGTCGAGGACGCCGTCGGACAGGGTGACGGCGTGATCGCGTCGATGACGGCGCGCGGCGCCGTGGCCCGGGATCTCCGCGGGGAGATCCTCGTGGCTCCCGCCCACGGGAAGGATGCCGGCGAATACCTTGCCAAGCTAGGCCGGGTCTACCTCGACCTGCCGCCGGCAGGGGAACGGAAGCTGCCCGAGCGCTGGACAGGCCGACTCCTTCGCCTCCTCGGCGCCCTGGAGAAGGAGCACAGCCCCGATGTCGTCCTCCTCGACAGCCGCAGTGGCCTCCATGACCTAGCGGCCGCGCTGGTCACCGACATCGAGGCGTTCGTGCTGCTCTTCGGCGCGGGGTCGCAGCAGACTTTCTCGGCCTACAAGCTGCTGTTCCGCCACTGGCTGGAGCACGGTGCCGCGGAGCAGATACGCGAGCGGGTCAAGATGGTCGCGGCCATGGTGCCCGAGATCGAGCCAACCGAGCACGTCGATCGCTTCCGGGAGGCTTCCTGGGACTTGTTTCGCGACCACCTCTACGACCAAGTACAAGTAGAGGATGCAGAAGGCGAGGCCTTCAGCTTTGACCTGAATGACTTGTCAGGCCCTCACGATCCGCTGCCAGTATACTGGCACCGTGGACTGGCTGCGCTTCCGTCGCTCCGAGCCATGGAGGAGTCCACCCTGCAGGCGGCCTACGCCTCATTCCTGAATGGTCTTGACCCGCTCCTTCCCGTTGGCGAGGAGCCGTCCTCATGACTTCGCAGAAGGCTCTGCGCATGGCCCGCGAGGCGTTGAAACAGGGATTGCCCACGGGCACTTCGCAACATGGCGCAACCCCGGACCCTCGCTTCCTTCACGTTCCGGCTTCCCACATCAAGGCGCTCCATCCCGATGTCATGCTGGTGGTCGGCATGCGCGGCGCCGGCAAGACTTTCTGGTGGGCTACACTGCAAAACCAGGCGAATCGTCAACTCCTGGAGAAACTGGCGCCGCGTGCGGTCGTCAGCGCCACTGTTGATGTCGCCGCCGGCTTCGGGGAGCGTCCCGATCCTGATGCGTACCCGAGCCGAGATGTGCTTGCGAAGCTGCTGAGCGAAGGAATCGAGCCCCGCCTGATCTGGAAGTCCATCGTGGCCTATCACTTGGCAGGGTCAGGTGATTGCATCCGAACGCTAGAGCACTGGACGCAGCGGGCACCATACGTGAGGGACGAACCAGAAGAGGTGGATCGGCTCCTCGCCAGACGCGACCAGGAACTAGAAGGCCAAAAAAGATGGTGGCTGATCCTGTTCGATGCACTCGATCGAAGCGCTACGGACTGGAAGGAGATGCATGCTCTGATCCGTGGCCTCCTGCAGACCGCGCTGGATCTCCGGCCCTACCGTCGCATCCGTCTCAAGTGCTTTCTGCGCACCGACCAGCTCGACGAGAGCGCCGTGGCGGACTTCCCCGACGCATCAAAGGTCCTTTCTTCCCGTGTGCAACTGAGTTGGCCGGCCCATGAGCTGTACGGACTGGTCTGGCGGCATCTGGGAAACGCCCCAGACCCAGCCGGCTCCGACTTCAGAGCCGAGACGCAGCGGGCTTTGGGAGAGGATTGGCAATCCGTGAAGGTTCGGGCCGAGAAGGGTGAAATCTCTGTCTGGCTCCCCTCCCCGTCACTGCTGAGCGATAGCGAACGGCAGCGGGCGATGTTCCACCTGATCACCGGTCCCTGGATGGGTCGCGATCGACGTCGCGGATTTCCTTATACATGGGTCCCAAGCCATCTCGCGGACGCACAAGGCCGCACCAGCCCGCGATCTTTCTTAGCCGCACTTCGTACCGCCGCAGAAGATACTGTCGATCGGTATCCGGACCACGACTGGCCCCTCCATTACGAGAGCATCAAGCGCGGAGTTCAGTCCGCTTCGCGCATCCGGGTGCAAGAGCTTCAAGAGGACTATCCGTGGATTCAAACGCTCATGGAGCCACTGCGCGGAAGCGTGGTGCCCTGCGAGTTTGAGCATATCGACCGTGCGTGGCGGCAGCATGACGTTCTCGATGGACTTCGGCAGCGTGTTGCGCAGGACCAAGTCCGGCTGCCGCCTGAACATCTGGACCGGGACGCTGATGGGGTTCGCTCCGACCTCGAGGCTCTTGGGATCTTCTTGCGGCTCCGCGACGGGCGTGTAAACGTCCCCGATGTGTTTCGAGTGGGTTATGGCCTCGGGCGCCGTGGCGGCGTCCGCCCCGTCCAGCGCGGGGAACAGCGATGAGCTTTACTTCGTGCGTCAGGGTGCGTCTCCAGGACCAGCCCACCGCAAGGTCTTCCAAAGGCGTTGCCTCGGAGGGATCGTCCCATGAACAAGATTAGCCGCCTCAAGGTCGAAGGGTTTCGAAGACTCGGGGCCATCGATCTCCCCATGCACTCGCCCATGGTCCTCATCGGCGCCAACGGTGTCGGCAAGACCTCGTTGCTCGACGTGCTTTCCGTGCTCTCCGCGTCCGCGGCCGGCGGACTGAACCACAAGCTCACCTCTGAGCTCGGCGGCCTGACGAGCGTCTTGACGCGCGGCGGCGATACGGATGAGCTTTCGTTGCTCGCGGACATGGAGGTGCCCGGGCACGAGCCTCTGGAGTACCAGATCGCCCTGGCGCCCAAGGGGCCGGGCTACTCGATCGCCCGGGAGGAGCTCTCCCAGGCAAGGGAAGGGTACGAGGAACCCTTCAAGCACATCGACTCTCGCGACGGCGACATCCGGTACTACAAGATCGAAGACCCGCGAGGTCTCGTGCGCCCGGACTGGGAGCACAACCCCCTCGAATCGTCGCTATCCCAGGTTCCGAAGATGTTCCGGCAGCCGGAGGAGCTACGCCGGATTCTGGGCTCGGCCAGCCTATACCACGCCCTGGATGTGGGACCGCGCGCCCCGGTGAAGCTGCCGCAGTCGATGAAACCGTCCACGCTCCCCGGCGCTGATGGGAGCGAGCTCGTTCCCTTTCTCTACTACCTACGCGAGGGTGATCCAGCGCGCTTCGAGGCGGTTGTCGATTCCCTGAGGGCCGCCTTCAAGAACCTCGAGGTGTTGAACTTCCCCCCGGTCGCCGCCGGCATGTTGACGATGACGTGGAAAGACAAGGGCTTCCCGAAGCCGTTTTACATGAACGAGCTCTCGGAAGGGACGCTGCGCTTCCTGTGGCTCGTCGCCTTGCTCCAGAGTCCCGGTCTCTCCACGATCACGATGATCGACGAGCCCGAGGTGAGCCTCCACCCTGAACTGCTCAGTCTGCTCGCGGACCTGATGCGTGAGGCATCGCAGCGCACCCAGCTCGTGGTTGCCACCCATTCGGATCGCCTGATCCGATTTCTGAAACCGGAAGAGGTGGTGGTGATGGACGTCGGGGAGGACGGTTTCGCGACCGCGACCTGGGCGGACACCATGAACCTGGAGGCATGGCTGACCGAGTACGGCCTCGATGAGGTCTGGAGAATGGGTCGCATGGGGGGGCGGTCATGAGAGTCGCGCTCCTGGTCGAGGGGAAGACCGAGACCGCCTTTCTGCCGCACTTGCGGGGTTTCCTCGAAGTCCACCTTCCAGGGAAGATGCCGAAGCTCGACCCGCTGCCGTACGACGGTCGCATACCAATCGGGGCCAAACTCCGCCGCGTTGTCAAGCAGCTACTGAACGACGCCGGCAGGCCGGCGAACCACGTTGTCGCGCTGACGGACGTCTACACGGGCACGCAGCCACCCGACTTCACGACGGCCGCGGACGCCAAGAGGAAGATGCGTGAGTGGGTCGACGGCGAGGATCGCTTCCACCCGCACGTGGCCTTGCACGACTTCGAAGCGTGGCTTCTTCCCTACTGGCCCGTCATCCAGAAACTGGCAGGGCACAACCGCACCGCGCCGGGGGGAAATCCGGAAATGGTGAATCACAACAACCCTCCCGCGCATCGGATCCGGGAGATCTTCCGGACGGGTTCAAAGGGAAGAGCCTACGTCAAGCCGCGAGACGCAAACCGGATCCTCCGCGAGTGCGACCTGTCCGTCGCCGTCACGAGGTGTCCCGAACTCAAGGCATTCGTGAACACTATCCTCTCGGTGAGTGGGGGAACGGTGATCCCGTGAGCCTCACCTCCCACCTCAACAAGCGCCTCATCGATCTGCTGGAGGAGCACCGGATCGTCGTCTGGTACGACCGAGAGGACGCCTTCAAGGAGTTCGCTGCGGCCTTTCGGGCACCGGAGTGCCAGATCGTCCTGGCCACCGTCTCGACGCTGCGCGCCCGTCGGGATGCGGAGTCGGTCTACGCGAAGATCAACGAGTCGGACAACCACGCCGAGTCCCGTGCCAACCTCCTTCTCTACGTGCCGCGCGAGCGGGGCGCGACCCCGGAGGCGAGACAGCGCGACCCCTTCGAGGTGTTCGCTCTCGCGGGCTGCGCGTTCGGGGACAACGAGGCGGAGCTCCTCCAGTCGCTCGCCCGGCAGGCGTTGCCCGAGCACGTGTCGGCCATCGATCGCCTCTTCGCCGAGGGGAAGCCAACACTGGCGCTCCTGGACGGCCTGGAATCGGGCGAGCAGTGGCCGCTCATCCGGGAGGCGCTTGAGACGGAATCCCCCGTGGACGTCGTCGCGCAGGTGCTCTGCAACCGGGAGAAGGCGGTCCAGGTCGGGAAGGTCGCCGGCTGCCAGGCAGAGGTCCTCCGGCTCCTCCAGTCCGCCTTCGGTTTCGAGCGGCCTGCGCAGGCGAAGACGTGGAAGGAGATTCAGCACCACCTGGGGACGCATGTACTCCTCAGCGAGTTCGCCTTCGATCTCCCCGGGGCGTTGCCGGATGCTCTCAGCGCGGTCCCGCGAGCGGAGAACACACACAGGGAGCGGATCCTCGCCGCCTGCGAACGCATGAGGACGAGCGATCATCTCCGGGACGGCTACATCGAACTCGCCGGACGGGTCGAGTCCGACCTGCGCCTCGCCTCGGTGACCGAGGGCATCGAGAATCTTGGCACACTCGACACCTTCGCGTTCGAGGAACGCCAGTACCTCGCGCGGCTCCTCCGGCGCGTCGAGGACGAGGACCTCGCCGCGGCGCGCTCGATCCTGAGCGACCGCCGCCGCTTCATCTGGCGGCACCTTCCCGAACGCGCCCTCCTCTGGTCGGTGGCGGAACGATGCGTGGACTTCCTGGAGACCGCGGCGACGGTTGAGAAGGGCTGGCGGGACGAGGCACCGAGCACCAAGGCGATGGTCCAGGCCTACGCCAGACCGGAGGGCTGGGCCGAGCTCGATCGCCGGCAGCGGCTGTACGAGCAGAGCGCCGCGGGCTGCGCCGATGACGACGAGGTCCTTCCGCTGGTCGATGCCTGCCGGGCGAGATACCGCTCCGTCGCCCTCCAGATCCAGGATAGGTTCCTCACCCTCGTTCGCACCGAGGGCTGGCCCCCCGATGGTGTCATGCGGCACACGGAGGTCTTCGATCGGATGGTCGCGCCGCCTCTT
>Ga0326597_10000541_pt1 | contig 67314 bp, 61 predicted proteins | sample RVTome_12_FD_203789 | JGI IMG/M metagenome (GOLD analysis project Ga0326597, IMG submission 203789) | Soil microbial communities from uranium-contaminated site in the Upper Colorado River Basin, Wyoming, United States - RVT100D185 | ecosystem: Environmental > Terrestrial > Soil > Contaminated >...
ACGCCGGCCCCTCCCCCCTGAGGGGGGAGGTATGACCGTTTCCTTCACCCCCCAGGCCGGCAACGCCGGCCCCTCCCCCCTGAGGGGGGAGGTATGACCGTTTCCTTCACCCCCCATGCCGGCAACGCCGGCCCCTCCCCCCTGAGGGGGGAGGTATGACCGTTTCCTTCACCCCCCAGGCCGGCAACGCCGGCCCCTCCCCCCTGAGGGGGGAGGTATGACCACTGTCGTCATTGCCGGTGCGGGCATGCACCCATGGGGCAAGTGGGGCCGCAACTTCGTCGAGTACGGACTCCACGCCGCACGCGAGGCGCTCGATGACGCCGGTCTGGACTGGACCGACGTCGACTATGTCGTGGGTGGCGACACGGTCCGAAACGGCTATCCCGGCTATGTCGCCGGGGCCACGTTCGCGCAGGCCCTCGGATGGACCGGCGCGCGGATCGCGTCGTGCTACGCGGCATGCGCGACCGGGGCGATGGCGATCGACCTTGCCCGTACCAGGATCATGGCAGGGCTCTGCGAGGTTGCCATGGTCATTGGTGCCGACACGACGCCGAAGGGTTTCCTCGCCCCGAGTGCCGGCGAGCGGACCGACGACCCCGACTGGCTCCGGTTCCGCCTCCTTGGTGCGACCAACCCGACCTACTTCGCGTTCTACGCCCGTCGACGGATGGAATTGTTCGGGGCGACGCCGCTCGACTTCGCAAAGGTCAAGGCCAAGAACTCCCGCGCCGGGGCGACCAACCCGAACGCGCGCTATCGCAAGGAGTTCAGCGAGCAGGACGTCCTGGACTCGCCGTACGTCTCCGAGCCGCTCCACCTCCTCGACATCTGCGCGACGAGCGACGGCGGAGCGGCGCTCGTGCTGACCAGCAAGGACTTCGCGGCACGGCACGGCATCGCGGACCCGGTCACTGTCGCGGCAGTCTCGACGGTCACGCCGACCTACCCGAACACCGTGATCGAAATGCCCAACTTCGCGACGGATGCCTGGAACGCCGTCGCCCCCGCCGGTCGACCGTTCCGCGACGACATCGGCTGGACCAGCTACGAGCAGGCCGGTCTTGGCCCCCAGGACATGGAGGTCGCCGAGGTCTACGACTTGTCGAGTGCACTGGAACTCGACTGGTACGAGAACCTCGGCTTCTGCGCGGAGGGCGAGGCCGAGAAGCTGCTCGCCGAGGGAGCCACGACCATCCGCGGTACCCTGCCCGTCAATCCTTCCGGCGGCGTCGGCTGCTTCGGGGAGGCTGTCCCTGCCCAGGCATTGGCGCAGGTCTGCGAGGTTGCCTGGCAACTCCAGGGCCGTGCCGGGGACCGCCAGGTCGAGCACGACGGCCGCCCCCCACGCGCCGGAATCACCGCCAACCAGGGTTTGTTCGGGCACGGTTCGTCCGTGATCCTGACCCGCTGACAACGAGGACCCCACCATGGCCGAGGCCTACATCATCGACGCCATCCGCACGCCCGTGGGACGACGGGGCGGCGGACTGAGCGAGATCCACCCTGCCGACCTCGGGGCGCATGTCCTGACTGAACTCGTCGCGCGGACGGGGATCGACCCTTCGAAGGTCGAGGACGTCGTCTGGGGGTGCGTCGACACCGTTGGACCGCAGGCCGGCGACATCGGTCGGACCTGCTGGTTGGCAGCGGGGCTGCCCGAGGAGGTGCCGGGCGTGACGATCGACCGGCAGTGCGGATCGTCCCAGCAGGCGGTCCACTTCGCCGCGCAGGGCGTGATGTCGGGCACGCAGGACCTGGTCGTGGCCGGCGGGGTGCAGAACATGTCGCAGATCCCGATCGGGTCGTCGATGAGTCTTGCGCGGGAACTGGGCCACGATGATCCGTTCAGCGGATCGAAGGGCTGGCGTGACCGGTACGGGGACCAGCCGGTGACACAGTTCCACGGCGCCGAGATGATCGCCGAGCAGTGGGAGATCACCCGCGAGGACATGGAGCGGTTCGCGCTCGAGTCGCACCGGCGTGCCGCTGCGGCGATCGAGGAGGGCCGGTTCGATCGCGAGGTCGTCCCGATCGCCGGGGTCAAGCACGACGAGGGCCCACGGCCGGACACCACGCTGGAGAAGATGGCTGGCCTGAGGACCCTGCAGCCGGGGGGCCGCCTGACAGCGGCACTGGCGTCGCAGATCTCCGATGGGGCGGCAGCGCTGCTGATCGCGTCGGAGCGTGCGGTTGAGCAGTTCGGGTTGACCCCGCGGGCGCGGATCCACCATCTGTCCGTACGGGGTGACGATCCGATCAAGATGCTGTCTGCCCCCATCCCGGCGACCAGGTACGCGCTGGACAAGGCCGGGATGTCGCTGGACGACATCGACCTCGTCGAAATCAACGAGGCGTTCGCATCGGTGGTGCTGGCGTGGTGGAAGGACCTGGATGCGGACCTGGCCAAGGTCAACGTCAACGGTGGAGCGATTGCGCTCGGTCACCCGCTGGGTGCGACCGGCGCCAAGTTGATGACCACGTTGCTCCACGAACTGGAACGCACCGGCGCCCGATACGGGCTGCAGACCATGTGCGAGGGCGGCGGCCAGGCCAACGTCACCATCATCGAACGGCTCGGCTGATCGGGCCGTCCCCAGTGGCCCCGTCGAAGGTCTTCACCCCCTACCGCCTGGGACCGTTCATCCTCCGTAACCGGATGGTGAAGTCGGCGACGTTCGAGAATCTGGCTCCCGGCGGCCGGGTCAGTGACGAACTGATCCAGTTCCACGGGCGGATCGCCGAGGGCGGGGTCGGCATGACGACCGTCGCCTACATCGCGGTCGAGCCCGGTGGTCGTACCTACGAGGATCAACTGGTCATCGACAGCGACTCCGTCAACGGCTTGCACCGCCTGACCGATGCGGTCCACGACCAGGGGGCGAACGCCTGCGCGCAGATAGGGCACGCCGGATGGTTCGCAACGCCCGGGGTGATCAAGGCGACGCCGATGGGCCCATCGCGGACGTTTTCGCCACGGGCCATGCAGCGGTCGCGGGCGGCGACGCTCGAGGATCTGTATCGCCTGCTGGACGCATTCGAGCGGGCCGGTGCGCTGGCTGTCGACGCCGGGTTCGACTGCGTCGAGGTCCACCTCGGTCATGGCTACCTGTTGTCTCAGTTCCTGTCGCCGTACACGAACCAACGTCGGGATGCCTACGGTGGATCGGTCATCGGGCGTGCACGGTTCCCCCGCGAAGCGGTCGCTGCGGTTCGGCGGGGTGCTGGGGATCGGGCAGCGGTCACCGCGAAACTCAACATGTTCGACGGATTCCGGGGTGGCCTGACGGTCCACGACGCGATCACCGTCGCCCGCCTGCTCGAGTCGGACGACAACCTCGACGCCATCCAGTTGACCTGCGGGTTCACCGCCCGCACGCCGATGGCCCTGCTGCGCGGGGACTCGCCGGTGCAGGAGTTGGCGAACCTCGAGGACAAGGCCAGCATGCGCCTGGCCATGAAGGTGTTCGCCGGGATCTTCATACGCTCCGAACGGTTCGAGGAGGCTTTCCTCCTGCCGACCGCCCGCAGGTTCCGCCGAGCGCTGACGATGCCGCTGATGCTGCTCGGCGGGATCACGAAGGTCGAGACCATGGAGCAGGCGATCGACGAGGGGTTCGACCTCGTCGCCCTCGGCCGTGCGTTGTTGTTCGATCCGGACTTCCCCAAGCGGTGTCGGCAGGAAGCCGGCCACCAGAGCGGCTGCATCCACTGCAACCGGTGCATCGTCGAGATGGAGCGCACTGGTGCCAAGTGCGTCCTCGAGGACGCGCCCGGCTTCGGCCAACTCGGCGTCACCAGGTGACGGCGGCGTCAGTGGTCCGGGGCGGTGCCCGCCAGTAACCCGCGGACCGCCTCGACGGTCGTCCGGTCGGTGAGGACGACGACCTCGTCGCCCGCTTCCATGATGGTGTCGCCGGTGGGCATGACGAGCGTCCCACCACGTCGCACCGACGTGAGGATGGTGCGCTGCGGCCACTCGATCTCGCGCACGCGGCGGCCAACGGCCGGGGCGACCGCGGTCACCGCGACCTCGATGAGGATGACGCCTCCGAGGTCACGCAGATCACGCGTCGTCTCCCGTTGCTGATCGCCCAGGTGGCGGTTGAGACCCTGTTGGTAGGCGCGTACGACGTCGCCGCGACGCACCATGCCCAGCAGTCGGTTGCTGCGGCGCTCGACGACGGGGACCCGGCCGATGTCGAGCACGGCCATCCGCTGCACGGCCGTGTAGACGGGCTCGTCCGGATGCACGACGACCGGGTCGTGTGTGCACAGATCGTCAGCGGTGAGGCTGGCCAGCGGGCGGTCACCGGTCAAGTGCGATCGCACTCGATCGAGATCCGCACGCGTCAGGACGCCCACCAGCCGATGACCGCCGTCAACCACGGCGAAGCCATGACTCGAGGTCCGGGCGAACAGGGCCTCGATGTCGTCGAACCGCTGCTCCCGCCGGAGCCATGGGTGGTCGCGGGTCATGACCTCGCTGACGTTGACGGCCTCCATCACGTCGATGTCGGTCGGTTCGCCGAACACGATCCCACGCTCACGCAACGGATGGGTGTACACGGAGTCCGGTTCGACGAGGCTGGCGAGGTAGGTCGCGACCCCACAGGTCAGCATCAGCGGAAGCACGAGCCCGTAGTCGTTGGTCAGTTCGAAGGCGATGAGGATTGCCGTCAACGGCGCCCGAGCTGCAGCGGAGAAGCCGGCAGCCATACCCACGAGTGCGAACGCAGCCGGTTGGATGCCTGCGTCCGGGAGGAGCGTCGCGGCCGCCGTTCCGAAGGCGCCGCCCAACGCGCCACCGATGAACAGGGCGGGCATGAAGGTGCCGACCGCATTGCCGGAGCCGACGGAGAACATTGTTGCCACGAGCTTGGCAAGAGCGAGCGCCAGCAGGATGCCGACTGCGGCCCAGCCGATCCCGTAGCCCCCGTCCAGGATCGTCTGCACGGGATCGCGGACGCCGTCGATGGGTGGCAGGCCGTCTCCCGTGCCGAGCACCTCGGGGACGACCATGGCCGTGATGCCGACGCCCAGACCACCGACCGCGAGCGCGAGCGGGCGCCAGATCCTGGCTCGCAGGCGTCTGAACGCGGCGATGGCCGACGTCTCGAGTCGCATGAAACCGACGCCGAAGGCGGCCGCCAGCAGTCCGAGCAGGAGGTACAGGGCGAGCTCCCATGGGCTGCCGAGCTTGTAGCTCTGGACCAGGTCGAACGTGATCTCGGAGCCGATCAACTCGCGTGCGGTCACGGACCCGACGACGGAGCTGACGACGATGACCTGCATCGATCGGGCCCGTAGCCCGCCGAGGATCAACTCTACGGCGAACAGCATCCCCCCGATCGGGGCGTTGAACGAGGCGCCGATACCGGCGGCGGCCCCGGCGCCGATGAGGGCCCGCATTCGCTCCGAGTCGACGGCCGTCAACTGCCCCAGCACCGACCCGATGGATCCTCCGATGAGGACGATAGGGCCCTCACGACCTCCCGAGGCGCCGGTGCCGAGCGCGACGCTCGTGGCGATCAGACCGGCTGCTGGCACGCGGGCACGGAACCGTCCGCCCCGCAGGGCCAGGGTCTCCATCGTGCGAACGACACCCGACCCGCTCGGCTCCGGTGCGACGTACGTCAGCCAGAGGCCGACGAGCAGCGCACCCAGCGTGGGGACCAACAGCAGTTCCCAGGGTTCCACGGACCCGCCCCACGCCAGGCGCTGGACTGCACGCAGGAGCCAGATCAACATGGCGGCACTCAGCCCCGTCAGCAGACCGGTCATGGCGCCCAGGAACAGCATGACGCCTTCCATGTTCCCGGCTCGGGCAAGGCGGTCACGGATCGGCTGGAGGTGCGTGAGGGCGGTCATCGCCCGGAGCGTAGAGGCATCGACCAGATACCCGATAGTATCCGTGCGTCCTCCCAGCTCTGGCCGTCTCCGTGTCCTTTCCCGTCCGCGCCATCGTCGTCCGCTTCCCGCACTCGCGCCGTGGGCTTCGCGCCGTGCAGAGCATCGCCCTCGTGGCGGCCATCGTGGTCGGCAGCACTGGGGCGTTCCTGGTCAGCCAGGGCTCCCGCGCGACCGTCGTGACGGCGAGTGACGTGTTGGCTGACTTCCGCACGGACGCGGCACCGTCGCCCACGGGCGCGGGCAGCAACGTGGAGCCCGAACCGGCCACCCGTCCGGCCGCGGCGGCGACCTCGGACGTGACCGAGGCGCCGTCGGCGTCACCGACGGCCTCCGATGCCATCCGCGAATCCGTGGCCGGGGCCACGCCGCCGGAATCCGCACAGCCGACGTCGCCGTCTGACTCGCCGCGTCGCTCCGTCGAGGACGGTCCGATCTTCGGGATGCCCGAGGAGGGTGTCTACACGTACGCGACCCAGGGGCGGGAGACGGTCTCGATGGCCGGGGCGCGCCACGACTACCCGAGCGAGACCTACGCCCTGGTCCGCCATCTCGGAGGTTGCGGCTGGGAGACCGACCACCGGTTCGTCGAGGAGCACCGCGAGCGCAAGGAGTACTGCAGCGACGGTTCCGCACTGCTCGCGCTCGGCTTCGACTCGTACATCACCTTCTTCGGGCAGACCGCCGAGAGCCACGGTCGCTGCGACCCACCGCAGGTCTCCGCCCATCTGCCCGCCGATCCGGGGCAGCGGTATACGAGCTCGTGTGCCGGCGACGGGTGGACCTCCGAGGCGATCGTGACTTTCGTCGGCCGCGAAGCTGTCGAGGTCGGCGGACAACCCCTAGAGGCTCTGCACTACACACAGGACACCACGTTGCAGGGCAGCAACCGGGGCGACTCCCACATGGACGTCTGGTACGACCCCGAGACCGGTCTGCCGCTCGAGGTCATCCGCAGGACCCAGTCGTTCGCGCAGGCCTTCGGCGGCGAGGTCGAATACAACGAGAACGTCCATTTCGTGCTGGCCTCGCTTTACCCCCAGCGCTAGCAGCGTCATACTTCTGGACTCTCGAGGGCGGTAGCCGTCAGGTCCCTTGACGGGTGGGTGCGTGCTAGGCGCATGCGCGCACCTTCCATGAACGCCGAGGTCGCCGCCGTCTCGGTGAGTGCCGACACGAAGTCGTCGCCGGGGATCTTCAGGAGTGTCACGTCGGTCGTCGCATCGACGCTGGCCGTCCGCGGACCCTGTTCCAGCAGACCGATCTCGCCGAAGTACTCGCGAGGTCCCATCGTGCGGAGGTGTTGTTCCTGACCGAGTTCGCCGACGGCGGAGACGGACACGGTCCCGTCGGTTGTGACATAGAAGAAATCCGCTGGATCGCCTTCCTGGATGATCCGGTCGCCGGCGGGGAGCGTCACCTCCTCGGCCGCCGCGGCAAGCCGTTCCAGGGCGGTACGGCTTGCGCTGGCGAAGATCCCGAGGCCCTCGAGCGCCTTGATCCTGGGGGCCAGCGCCGCGAGCCTCTGGGTCATCTCGCGGTCGACGAGGCGCGTGCGCGGATAGGCGACGATCACCAGCACGGAAACGCCGACGGAGTAGACGAGCAGGGTCGTGTCCAGGCCGGCTGCCCCCAGCAGGGGAGCGGTGACGAAAGCGCCCAACGAGATCGCGGCGAGCACGAGGGTCATGAACACGCCGAAGACGCGGGCGATCATGTCGGACGGCAGCGAACGCTGCAGTGCCGTCACGGCGAGTACGTCGACGACGAGCGTGCCGGCCCCTCGGATGATCTGGATCCCGAACGCGAACGCGGGCACGTCAATCACGAGCAGCAACGCCGTCGGCAGGGTGTAGACGATCAGCCCAAGCGAGATGATCCGTGCGAGTTTCGGTGACCCCGCCAGTTTGTCGACGAACGGGGACATGATGATGCCGCCGACCCCGAGGCCGGCCAGCAGCAGTCCGAACCCGTCCGGGCCGATGCCAAGACGCTCCTCGGAGTACACGACGAAGAGCACGGTGTCCGTGCCGTAGAAGAACGATGCCAGCACGCTTGCCCCGACGAGGATCGCCGCGGTCGACGACGACAGGATCGTCTTGAACCCGGTGGCGACCTGTTTCAGCACGCCTGCGGAGCCGCCTTCGGTGACGTCCGACGCGGCACTGCGGGTCTCGATCTGGCTCGAGCACCATGCCGAGAACAGGAACGTCGCGGCGTTGAAGAAGAGGGCGACCTCGACGGACGACACGGCCAGCACGCCCGCCCCGAGCGCGGGGCCGGCGATGACCGACACGTTCTCGACGAGGGACTCGAACGCGTTGGCGCCGGCCAGGTCCGATTCGTCGACGACCTGCGGGGTCATCGCCGCCGTGGCGGGGTAGTAGATCGTCCCGATCATCGACGTGATGGCGGCGAGCATGATCGCGAACAAGGCCAGGACGTCGGCTCCGGTCAGGATCCCGAGGACGATCATGACGGTCATCGAGATCAGATCGAGACTGATCAGGAGCCGACGGCGCTCGATCCGCTCGGCAATCACCCCGCCGTAGCTTCCGAACAGCAGGGCCGGGACGAACCGTCCGAGCGTGGTCGCCGCAGCCCATCCGGCAGACTGGGTCTGCTCGTAGACGTACACGTACAGCGCGACGTTGTAGGCCCAACTGCCGATGCTCGACACCGACAGGCCGATGACGAGCCACCGGAAGTCGGGGTAGGAGAGGGCGGCCCGGAAGCCGTGCTTCTTGTCGCGCGTGTCGGTGGCTGTCACCGGTCGATTCTCCCCACTGGCCGCGTGCCGCGACCTAGTCCGACATGACGGTGGCGTCGGACTTGAGCGTGCCAAGGATGCGTTGCGCCTGGGAGACGAACGGCACCGCACGCAGCTGAGTCATCACGGTCAGGGCCTGTTCCGCCTGGGGGCGGGCGCGGTGACCGAGCCCGTGTTCGTTGAGCCAGTCGGCATGGTCGAGATGCACCCGTGCCAGCCAGAACTTTGCCCCGAGATCCTTGAAGGTCTTGGCCGCTGACTCGAACAGCGTGTCGGGGCGGTCGCTGTTGCCTTCGGCGGCGGTGACGCGCCCCTCGCTCCACTGATGGAGGGCATGCATCATCGGCGGGATGAGCCCGGGCGGCCGTGCTGAGAGGTCGGCGAGCACGCTTCGTGCGACTTCGAGGCGGCCGGTCGCGAGGGCACAGTCGATGACCAGCGGCATCGTGATGAGCAACTCGTCTGTCTCGAAGCCGAGGGCGACACCGAGCCGGAGCGCCTCGCGCGCACTCTCCATGGCCTTCTCCATGTCGCCGGCCGCCTGGGCCTGCAAGCCACGGATGGCCATGATCGCCGCCTGTGCCTGCAGGTCGGCGAAGGAGTGGTCCAGTTCGACGGCGAGCCCATCGAGCGCGTCGGGCACGTTCCGCCATGTGGCCAATGCCGCGAGCGGTATCGCCAGCGAGATTCGGGTCACCGCGTCGATCCGCAGGATCTGGCGGCGCAACTCGGACTCGTCGATCTCTTCCCAATCGCCGCGATGCAGCCGGACGAGAGCGATGACCTGGGACGCGAATGCCTCGTTCGTCCGGTCACCGGCGCGGCGTGCCTGCACCTCGGCTTCCTGTGCGAGCCGCAACGCGTCGTGCAGGTCGCGGTACATCGCCAGCAGGGCGAGGTTGCCCGATTGGATCGCCGCGCGGTAGTGCAGACCGTGCTGCAGTGCGAGCTCGAGCGCGGCCCGCATCAGGCCACGGCCCTCGACCGGTCGCCCCATCCCATAAAGGCGGAGGCCCTTCACGTTCAACGCACGGCCGAGCACGTCCCAAGCCCCCGCTCCCTCGGCGATCGTGATCGCGCGATCGAGCCATGGGTCGACGTCATCGCTCGTGCCCCACTGGAAGTGTGCCGTCGCGATACTGTTCGACAGTTGTGCCAGATTGGCGTCGTAAGCGGCATCGTCGGTCTGACGCTCGTAGACCTTGGTCATCAGGTCGAGTGCCTCGCTGACCTTGTCCTGGTTTACCAGGATGTCACCCTGGAACGAGGCGATACGGGCAAGCGCCCTGAGGTCGCCAGACTCTTCGTGGATCTCGTTCGCGATCGCCAGGTGCTCGAGCGCGCGGGTGGATTCACCGGCCTTGATCGCCATGACCCCCGCATGTTCGGCGAGGCGTGCCCGGTCGGCGTCGCCCTCGGCGAGTCTCAGCGCCCGTTCGTAGTAGCGGAGCGCCTCGTCAACGGCGGCCAGCGAGCGCGCGCGGTCCCCCGCACGCTCGAGGTGCTGGACCGCGGTGGCGAGCAGCGCGCCCGCGTCGGAGTCCTCGGGCACCGCCTCGGCGGCGCTGAGGTAGTGCGTGGCAATGACGCCGGCGATGTCCTCGGCATCGTTGGCGATTCGTAGATGCGCGGCCGCGGCCAGATGGCGAACCTTTCGGTCCCGTCGGGACAGCGTGTCGTACGCGACGGTCCGCATCACCTTCTGCACGAACCGGTACTGGCCGGCTTCGGGCGAGCGCGCGTCGCCCGCGATGCTGAGGATCTCCTTGCGAGTGAGGTTGGTGAGCAGTTCCTCGATCGCTTCGGCAGGGATGCCGTCGACTGCTGCCTCCATCTCGATCGCGGCACCGAGCGTGAAGGACAGCCCGAGGACGGCGGTGTCCTTGATGAGCCGACGTTCCTCCTCGGGCAAGTTGTCCAGGCGGGCGGCGACGAGTGCCTGCAGCGTCGGCGGGACGTCCAGTTCGCTGAGGTCGCCGATGTCGCGGGCCAGCACGTAGACGCCTCCGCGCGGTACGACGAGGTCCCGGTCGATCAGCATGCGCACGGTCTCGATGGCGAACAGGGGGATTCCCTCGGCGCGTGTCGCCAGCGCGCGGCGTGTCGTTTCGGGCAGCCCCCCGACCAGCGCGTCGACCATCTGCGAGATCGCGTCGTCGGGCATCGGGTCGAGGTACAGCGTGGTGACATTGCGGTGGTGATTTCCCCAGCCTGGTCGGTCCTCCTGCAGTTCCGGACGGGCCACGGCCAGCATGAAGATCGGAAGGTCTGTCGACCACTCGAGCAGATAGTCGATGAACTCGAGCAGGCCCGAGTCGGCGTACTGCATGTCCTCGAACAGGAGGATCACGGGATCCTTCTGGGCGAGCCGCTCGAGGAAGAGCCGCCATCCTGCGAACAGCGAGTCGCGCGGCATGTCCTCGTCGGGTCCGAGGACGTCGGCCAGCCCGAGCAGGACAGCCAGTCGCGGACGGATCCAGGCGCGTTCGTCGGCGTCCTCGATGTAGGTGTCGAGGCCCTCGTCCAGCTTGGCAAGGGCGATCGTCTCGGTGTCGCCCTCGGAGATGCGGCACCGCATCCGGACCATCTCGGCCAGCGCCCAGTAGGCGACTCCGTCGCCGTACGAAAGGCAGCGGCCGATGTGCCATCGGGTCAGTTGGGTGATCCCGTCGATGTACTTGAAGAACTCCCAGCCGAGTCGGGACTTGCCGACACCTGCTGCGCCGGACACCACGACCAGGCGGACCCGTGACTGTTCGGCGCTGTCGTGGAACAACTCCTTGACCATGCGAAGGTCGCGCTCACGACCGATGAACGGGGCCTCGAGGCCGTCGAAGCGCTGGGCGCCACCGACACCGGCGACGACCTGCATCGCCGTGTAGAGCCGGGCCGGTTCGGCCTTGCCCTTGAGCTCGAACTCGCCGGCCGCCGCGTAGGTGATGGCGCGGGACGACGCCTCGCGCGTGGCGTCGTCGACCATCACCGTGCCGGCGGACGCCGCGGTCTGGACGCGGGCCGCCGTGTTGACGACGTCACCGGCGACCATTCCCTGGTTCACGGCGTCGAGGCGGACGGCCGCCTCGCCGGTCACCACGCCTGCCCGCGCCGCGAGCGACTCCCGGCCCGGCCCTTCGCTGAGCGCCGTCACCGCGTCGATCAGGTCGAGGCCGGCCCGAACGGCACGCTCGGCGTCGTCCTCGCGGGCGACCGGGGTGCCCCACACGGCCATGACCGCGTCACCGATGAACTTCTCGATCGTGCCGCCGTATCGTTCGACGATTGTGCGGGCCTGGTCGAAGTACTCGGACAGCAGTTCCCGGACGGCTTCGGGATCCTGGTCCTCGGACATCGACGTGAACCCGACGAGGTCCACGAACAGGACCGAAACGTGCCGACGTTCGGCCTGCCCAGAACCGAGAATTTCCTCGAGCGTCTCGGTGGGCGCCGGCGCCGCCGCGGTCGGTGTCAGCGCCGGGACGCTGCCGGCGGCCGGTGTCCCGCACGAGCCGCAGAAGGCGAAGCCGGTCGGGATCTCGGCGTGGCAGTTGGCACACGTCAAAGCAAGGGGCGTGCCGCAGTGCCCGCAAAAGCGATGGCCAGCGGGGTTGTCAGCGGCGCAACTTGGACACCGCAAGTGGCGGCTCTCCCGCGGGACCGTGGGGGGACGGCCCGGCCGACCGAGTATAGAAACCGTGCGAACCCCTTGGGGCGGTTTTGCGGAGCAGGGGGGCGGCGAAAGTGACCGTGAGGTGACTTCTGCCGCCCACCTCGGGGTCAGCCGGCGTGGTGGGTCTCGTCCGCGTCGTGCGTCGGATGCGTCAAGCCGGTGAGGACGTCGGTTGCCTGCGCGATGATGCGGTCGATCAGTTCGGCGACGGTGGGAAGGTCATCGAGGACGCCGACGACCTGGCCCGACGACATGAGGCCGAGGTCTGTGCGGCCCTGGACCATCGCGGCCTCGAGGAGCATGGGCGTGTTGGCCGCGACCATGACCTGGCTCCAGGTCATCTCCAGTCGCTTCTTCATCGCCATGCCCTCGCGCAGCATCGTCAGTGGCGAAGTGTTGGTCAGGCGGGCGAACCGCAAGGCGTTGCGGACGGCACGGACCAGTCCCCGGACCGGGTCCTCGTGCTCGAGTGCCTCGACAAGGTCGGTCTGCAGTACCCGGTGGGGTACGCCGTCGACCTTGGTGGTGCGCACCGTGTCGTGCACTGACCGGGCGAGGTAGAAGCGCTTGACCTCGTCGGGGACCGTGGACTCCTTGGTCAGCAGGAACCGCGTCCCCATCGCGATACCTGACGCCCCGTAGGCGAGTGCGGCGACCAGTCCGCGCCCGTCGAAGAAGCCGCCGGCCGCGATCACGGGGAGGTCGACCGTGTCGACCACCTGGGGGAGCAGCAGCGTCGTCGGGACGTCGCCGGTGTGGCCGCCGCCCTCGCCGCCCTGGATCAAGATGGCATCGACGCCCATCGCCGCGACCTTCTCGGCGTGGCGTTGCCGACCGACCGACGGCATGACGATCACGCCCGCATCCTTGAGGCGCGCGATCAGGTCCGCCTTCGGGGCGAGCGCGAACGATCCGACGCGCACGCCTCGATCGATCAGAAGGTCGATGCGGCCGGTGGCGTCGGGAGCGTCGGCACGGATGTTCACGCCGAACGGGGCGTCGGTCCGCGCGCGGACCTCGTCGATCGCAGCGGCCAGTTCGTCGTAAGTCATCGTGGCGCCGGCGAGGATGCCGAGGCCTCCGGCGTTCGCGGTCGCGGCGACGAGGCGGGGGCCTGCCACCCAGCCCATGCCGGTCTGCACGACCGGGTAGCGCACGCCGACGAGGTCGCAGAAGTCGGTGTGGAGGGCCGGAAGAATCATTCCTTCCCCCTTGGGGGGAGGGGCCGGCGTTGCCGGCCTGGGGGGCTGGTGATCGTGAGGTCAGCCATCGTTTGGGATTTCGGCGAAGCGCTGACCGGCCGCATCGAACCTGTCGATCAGTGCGAGTTCGTCGTCGGTGGGTTCGCGGGTGGTCGGGACGTCGTCTGGGACGTGCAGGTCGCATCCGGTGGCGGCGACGACCTCGTCGACGGTGACCCCGGGATGGGTGGACCGCAGGCCCAGCGTGCCGTCGGGACCGCCCAGGTCGAGCACTGCGAGGTTCGTCACGACCGCACGCAGATCGTGGAAGCGGCCGGCCTCGCCGGTCGCGCGGTCGGTGCCGATTCCCGACGCGAAGTCGACCTGGTCAACGAACACGCGCGGTCCGTGGTTGGGCACCCAGTAGGAGGTGGTGTGGTTGGCCGTGTTCCCCGGCGCGCCTCGCGCACCGAGCAGCTGCACCTTCGGCTGCCGGTGGTCTCCCAGGGCCGAGATATTTTGGTTGCCGCGGACGTCGATCTGCGTGGCACCCATCATCACGTGCCGGGTACCGGCGTTGACGACCTGGAAGATGTCGCGGAACGGCAGCCAGCCTTCGCGGCGTGCGTCGGCCTCCGCGCCGAGCGGCACGGGTTCGGCCAGCAGGTACGCCTCGCCGTCGGTCAGCAGCAGGTCGGGTTGGAAGGTCGCCATGGCCAGCAGGGCCCCCAGACGGGGGACGGTGCCCATGGGGCTGACCACCGTGTCGGCGTCGGGGCGGAAGGCCTCCGCACAGGCGACGACACAGACATCCGCTCTGGTCGCGCTCATCGGGCCGCCTTCATGATCGCCTGCTGGTACTCGTCCTCGGAGACGTCCAGATACTGGTCGCGAAACTGGTCCCAGGCAGCCGCGTCCTTGCCGGTCGCGGCGTACTCGCGCTGGAACGCTTCGTCCCGGTCGTAGTCGGGCACGCAGGACGTGAAGTGCGCCCCGTTGGGTGTCTCGACCACGGCATCGACCATCGAACGGTTGATCCTCACGCGCTCGACCGGTCCTTCCTTCGCGAGGTCGTCGACGATCTGTTCGCAGGTGACGAACCTGCGCTCGGCGGCCAGCAGGAACAGGTTGTCGAAGTACAGGTCGGGACCGAGGTACATCGCGTTGCCGCGTGCGTCGGCGCGGTTCAGATGGCAGATCGCCGCGTCCAGGTGCAGGGCAGGCATGGCGACGAACTCGCCGCCGTCGTAGGGGTCGGCGACGGTGCGCAGGTCCGGGTTGACCTCCATCACCGAGGAACCAAGGCCCGCCCGGGTCGGCAGGAACGGCAGGCGGTTCGCCGCGGCGTACAGCCCCCAGTAGAACATGCCCTCGTCGTACTCGGCGACCTCGACCGCGCCCGCCTGGCGCGCCGCCCGAAAGTGCGGCTCGAGCGGGATCGAGTCCAGTGACACGAATCCGTAGACGACCTTACGGACCTTCCCGAGCGCACACAGGATCCCGACGTCCGGTCCGCCGTACGACACGATCGTGAGGTCCGTGAGGTCCGACCGGGCTATCGCCCGCACCGCTGCCATCGGCTTGCGGCGCGATCCCCAACCGCCGATCCCGATCGTCATGCCGGTTTCCAGCTGTCCGACGAGATCGTCGAGGCTTGCGGTCTTGTCCGTGGCCACGCGGGTCCTTTGTGGATGCGTCGGGTCGAGTGCGGTCGTGGCGGGTCTGGGCGGTCAGGCGTCGAAGTCGGCGTCGCGCTTGTCGACGAACGCCTTGCGCGCCTCGTCGGCGACGCCGTGAACGGTCAACTCGTACGTGAAGCCCTGCTCGTACCGGTACGACCGCCGGACGTCCACGGGGTCGATGCCGTTGAGTGATTCTTTGGCACGACGCAGGATGGTCGGACTCTTGGTGGCGAGGTTGCCAGCGATCGCCAGTGCGACGTCACGAAGGTCCTCGAGAGGGACGACTTTCAGCACCGACCCGTAACCGTGCAGTTCCTGTGCGGTGGCGTTGTCACAGGTGAAGACCATGTGCCGCATGCGGTGTTGGGGGACGAGACGGGCAAGGTGCGTCGCCGCGCCGAGAGCGCCGCGATCGACCTCGGGCAGACCGAACGTCGCGTCGTCCGAGGCAACCACGATGTCGGCGTTGCCGACAAGGCCGATGCCGCCCCCGACGCAGAACCCCTGTACAGCGGCGATCACCGGGACCTCGCAGTCGTAGACGGCGGCGAAGGCGGCGAAGCATCCGCGGTTGACGCCGATCAGTGCCTCGTTGGTGTCGTCGGCGGCGAGTTCCTTGATGTCCACGCCGGCGCAGAATCCCTTGCCCTCGGCGCGCAGGATGACGGCGCGGGTGGTGGCCTCGCGGCCGGCGGCGGTTATCTGGTCGGCGAGGGCGAACCAGTCCGCCGCCCGGAGGGCATTGACGGGTGGGAGGTCGATGACGACCTCCTGCACTCCCGCTACAGGGGAGGTGGTGGCAATTGCCATGGACAACTCCTGACACCCCGTCAGATATGGTTGGGACGGTAGACCATGCGGCTCTCGCGGACCAATGTCCATGCGGTGCCGCGCGCGTGTGTGGAGGCGATCGAGGCGATGGCGAACGGACGACGACACGACGGGCGGGTGGTCCTCGTCACCGGTGGCGCGAAGGGGATCGGGGCCGCGATCTCGCAGCGGTTCCTCGCTTCTGGGGCGACGGTCGTCGCGTGTGGCCGGTCGGCACCCGAGTCGGTGTCGCTGCCTGATGTCGACGGCCGTCACATCGACTTCCGCGTCTGTGACATCCGCGACCCGGATGCGGTCGCCGCCCTGATGGACGGCATCGTGACCGACCACGACCGACTCGACGTCCTGGTCAACAACGCGGGCGGGTCGCCCCCCGCTGCGGCCGCCGACGCGTCGCCCCGATTCCTCGCCGCGATCATCGACCTCAACCTCACCGCCCCGTTCGTATGCGCCCAGCACGCCAACCGGGTGATGCAGCAGCAGGACGCCGGCGGCGTGATCGTGAATGTCGCGTCGGTCAGCGGGACACGCCCGTCGCCGGGAACCGCGGCGTACGGGGCGGCCAAGGCCGGCCTGTTGAACCTCACCACGACCTTGGCGGTCGAGTGGGCGCCGAAGGTCCGCGTCGTCGCCGTGACGCCAGGGCTGATCATGACCGATACGGCCGAGGACCACTACGGCGACGGCGAGGTGCGTGCCGCCGTCGAGTCGACGGTGCCGCTCGGACGTTTCGGGACACCGGAGGACGTCGCGGCCGCCTGCGTGTGGCTGGCCAGCGACGAGGCCGCCTACGCGACCGGGACGCATCTGGTCCTCGATGGTGGAGGTTCGCGCCCGGCGTTCCTCCAGGCGTACGAACGGGCCACCGGAGTTCGCCGTTGACGGATCAGACGATGGACGGACTGGTGTCCGCGCGTGCCGACGAGCACGCCGTGGCGTTGCGTGCGGGTGACGTGTCGATGACCTGGGCCGAGGTCGTGCGTGTGGCGCGCCAGCGCGGTCGTTGGATGGCGTCGTGCAGCACCGGCGGCAAGGCGGTCCCGCATGTCGGTGTCCTGCTCGACAACGTGCCCGAGTACGTGTTCCTGCTGCTCGGTGCCGCGCTGTCGGGTGTGGTGGTCGTCGGCCTCAATCCGACCCGGGGCAGGGCAGGCCTGCGGCGGGACATCGCGCACACCGACTGCGACGTCGTCGTGGCGGACGCTGGGCATGCGGCGCTGCTCGCCACGGCGCGCGTCGACGTCCCGGTTGTGGACGTGGGGTCGCCCACGTGGGCGCGCGACCTCGAGCGGTCCGACGGCGTGGACGTCCACCCCGGGGCGAGGCCGAGGGATCCCGCGCACCCGTATGTCTTGATCCTCACGTCCGGCACCACGCTGGCGTTGGCCCCGCGGTTCTCGGCATCGACGTTCCTCGACGACGTGCGGCGCTACGGCGCCACGTACGCGAACTACGTCGGGACCCCGCTGTCGTACGTGCTTGCGCAACCTCAGCTACCCGACGACGCCGACAACCCGCTGCGCGTTGTGTTCGGGAACGAGGCTGCTCCCGCGGACATCCGCCGGTTCGCGGAGCGGTTCGACTGCAAGGTCATAGATGCGTACGGGTCAACCGAGGGCGGGATCTCGATCCTGCGGACCCACCAGACGCCGCCTTCCGCCCTCGGTGTCGGCATCGGCGACATCGCCGTGCTGCACGCGGATGGTCGTGAGTGCGCCGTCGCTGACTTCGACGCGTCGGGGCGACTCATCAACCCCGAGGAGGCGGTCGGGGAACTGACGACCTGCAGCAGCGGTTCGAGCAGGCGGGGCGAACCCATTTGTTGCCGATGGCGAAGGAGCATGCCTCGTGAGGATCAGCATCACCGCGATGATCACCGACACCTCGATCCGCCCCGACGAGTTCGCGAGGGCGATCGAGGACCTTGGGTTCGACGGGCTCTACGTCCCCGAGCACACCCACATCCCGGTGTCCCGCGCGACGCCGGCGCCGATGGGCGAGCCGTTGCCGGACAACTACCGCAGGCTGTACGACCCGTTCGTCGCGCTGACGGCTGCGGCGATGGCGACCTCCCGGATCGCGCTGGGGACGGGTGTGTGCCTGGTTGCCGAACGCGATCCGATCACGACTGCGAAGTCGGTGGCGTCGCTGGACCACCTGTCGGGCGGGAGGTTCCGGTTCGGGGTCGGGTTCGGGTGGAACCGCGAGGAGATGGAGGATCACGGCGTCGCGTTCGGGCGGCGGCGTGCGGTCACGCGCGAGCGCGTGCTGCTGATGCGGTCGCTGTGGGATGACGAGGTCGGCTCGTTCTCGGGCGCGCACGCGTCGGTGTCGCCGTCGGCGGTGTGGCCGAAGCCGACGGGGCATGTGCCCGTGTGGCTCGGAGGTCGGCTCGGTCCGAAGTTCCTCGCGGCACTCGTGGACTACTGCGACGGCTGGATCCCCATGGGCGGATCGGGGCTGTCGACGACAATCCCGCAGGTGCACGCGGCGCTCGAGAACGCCGGCCGCGACCCGTCCACGTTCGACATCATCCCGTTCGGGTCAGTGCCGACGCCCGGAAAACTCGAGTACTTCGCCTCGCTCGGGGTGACCGAGGTCGTCTGCAATGTCGCCGACCCTTCCCGGGACTCCGCTCTCCGGTTTCTCGACGACGCTCGAGCGGCGGTCGAAAACGCCGACGTGGAAGGTTGATGGCAAGCGTCGACCCCCACTCCTGGTTCGGCCGGCTGGTCCAATGGATGGCGGACCAGCCCTTGTTCCGCAAGCTGTTCGGCCCTCGCGTGATCCCCGTGCTCGACCGGTGGCTGTACCGGCTGACGGGAGGCCGCCTGCTGCTCGGGGCGCTGATCCTCGACGGCTTGCTGCTGACGACCGTCGGCCGCAGGTCTGGCCAGGAGCGTACGGTTCCCATCACCTACTTCCGGGTCGACGGTGAGCGCGTCGTCGTCGGCACCAACTTCGGCCGCACCGACCATCCGGCATGGGCGCTGAACCTCGCCGCCAATCCACACGCGAGCGTCGCAGAACGCGGCGTGGTCGAGGAAGTCGTCGCCGAACTCCTCGAAGGTGACGAACGAGCCAGCGTCTGGGCCGAACTCGTGCGCCGCTGGCCCCTCTTCCTCACCTACGAACAGACCATGAAGGGCCGAGAAGCAATGCTCTTCCGCCTGAAGGTGATGTGAATAGATCCAAGCGATGTGAGTAAGTCCCATATTCGGGACGGATCCACATCGCTTGGACGAACTCACATCGGCTTGGCCTCGCTGTCTAACCTGACGGGGTGTCAGATTCTCGCTGTCGGTTTCGGGAGGTCGCCAAAGTCATGGAGGTCGAGGGGGTCCGGTGGGCGTCGACGGCGGCCATGGTGCGCGAGTCGGCGTCGCGATTCGCCGACCGTGTCGCGGTCGAGGACGGCGACGTCGTCTGGACGTTCGCAGACCTGCGTGCTGAAGTCGACCGTGCGGCGCGGGCGTTGGTTGCCAGCGGTGTCGCTGCCGGCGACCGTGTGGCGATCTGGGCGCCCAACATCCACGAGTGGATCCCGGCGGCGCTCGGCGTCCACGCGGTGGGCGCCGTGCTCGTCCCGCTGAACACGCGCTACAAGGGCCGCGAATCCGCCTACATCCTCGAGCGGTCGAGCGCGCGCCTGCTGTTCACGGTCAACGGGTTCCTCGACACCGACTACGTGGCCATGCTGGCCGCCGCCGACGACGAACTGCCACACCTCGAGGAGCTCGTGGTGTTGCGGGGCGAAGCGTCCGGCGCCGACGTCGTGGCGTGGGAGGACTTCCTCGACCGGGGCAGTGACGACGACCAGACCGAGGTCGATACCCGGGTCGACGCGCTTGGGCCTGACGGCCTGTGCGACATCATGTTCACGTCAGGGACAACGGGACACCCCAAGGGTGTGCTGTCCACGCACGGGCAGACGTTGCGGGCCTTCGAGGCGTGGTCGCGCCTGGTGGGTCTACGCCACGACGACCGCTACCTCGTCGTCAACCCGTTCTTCCACACGTTCGGCTACAAGGCCGGGATCCTGGCCGCGGTCATGCGCGGGGCGACGATCCTCCCGCACGCCGTCTTCGATGCCGAGCAGGTGCTCCGGCGTATCGCCGACGACCGGGTGTCCATGCTTCCCGGCCCGCCGGCGCTGTACCAGACGATCCTCAACCACCCGGACCGGGCGTCGATGGACCTGTCGTCACTTCGGCTTGCGGTGACGGGCGCGGCCGCGATCCCGGTCAGCCTCATCGAGCGGATGCGGGGAGACCTCGGGTTCGAGACGGTGCTGACGGCCTACGGACTGACCGAGGCGACGGGTGTCGTCAGCATGTGCCGTGACGGTGACGACGCCGAGACGATCGCGACGACGTCCGGCCGTGCGATCCCCGATGTCGAAGTCTGCATCGTCGATGACTCGGGTGGGGAGGTCGCGCGTGGCGAACCGGGCGAGATCGTCGTCCGTGGGTACAACGTCACGCAGGGCTACCTCGATGATCCAGACGCCACCGCCGAGGCGATCGTCGACGGCTGGCTGCACACCGGCGACATCGGCGTGATGGACGACCGCGGCTACATCGACATCACCGATCGCAAGAAGGACATGTTCATCGTCGGTGGGTTCAACGCGTACCCGGCCGAGATCGAGGACGACCTGTCCGATCATCCCGCCGTCGCGCAGGTGGCGGTGGTCGGTATGCCGGACGAGCGCCTTGGGGAGGTCGGCTGTGCGTTCGTCGTCCCTGCAGTCGGCGCGACCGTCGATCCCGACGAGGTCATCGCCTGGGCAACGGACCGGATGGCCAACTTCAAGGTCCCGCGACGGGTCGAGGTCGTCCACGCACTGCCGACCAACCCGTCAGGGAAGGTCCTGAAGTACGCGCTGCGCGAGCAGTTGACGGCACCGGCGGATGCCGGCGGCCATGACGCCTGAGGAGGCGGTCATTGGACACCTGTGACCATCCCGTCAAGCTCGGCTCGATGCTGTTCACGATCGTGGAACCGCACGCGGGGCACGAGGTGGCCTACAACCGCTGGTACGAGCGTGACCACTTCTACGCCGGCTGCCTCATCGGACCGTTCAACTTCGCCGGCAAGCGGTGGGTCGCCACACGCGACCTCAAGGATCGGCGGGTCACCTCCCCGGTCGTGTCAGACGACCCGGCACGCGGGTCATTCCTGTCGATGTACTGGATCCTCGACCAGCACCACGACGACTGGGCGGGGTGGGCCGGCAAGCAGGTGCACGTCCTGCACAACAACGACCGGATGTTCTCCCACCGCGACCACGTGCACACCAAGCTGTACCGGTACGGATGGGCGTTGCACCGCGACGAGGACGGCGTTCCGCCCGAGTTGGCGTGCGACCACCCGTGGAAGGGCCTGATCGTGATGATCGGCGAGTCGACGGGCGACCGTGCGGTGTGGGAAGACGGTCTACGGTCCCACGTCCTCCGTGACATCCAGGCCGGGTCGGGCATCGCGCTGACGTTGGGCTTCTCGGTCATGCCGATGATCTCGGATGCACCGGGCGTCGAGGCCGAACAGGGAAGCGACCGCCAGTGGCTCCACCTCCACTTCCTCGACCGCGACCCCGCCGAGGTCTGGGACCGGTCGCTTTCCCCGGTCAGTCGCCTGATGGCCGACGCGGGCACCGCCAACGTGCAGTGGACCTCCCCGTTCCACCCCACGATCCCCGGCACCGACACCCACCTCGACAACCTCTAGAGGTGATGTGAGTACGTCCAAGCGATGTGAATTGGTCCAGCATGTGGGACGGATCCACATCGCTTGGACCAATTCACATCGCCTTGGGGGCGCGGCGGGGGAGTAGCGTGCGCGGCTTGTGGGTGCTGTTGAGGTTGTCCTCGTCGGCCTCGGCATGTTCGCCGGGGGAGTAGCGGCTGGCGCCGTCGGGTTCGGGGCGGTCATGGTCCCCGCGCCGCTGCTGGCGATCGTCACACCGACGCTGTTGCCGTTCGTGTTCACCGCCCCGGTCCTCGCGGTCAACAGTTTCGTGGCGTGCCGGGAACGGGCGGGGCTCGATCGACGACTGCTTGCGAGGTTGACGGTCTGGCAGATCCCCGGGGCGCTCATTGGCGCGTGGATCATCGCCCAACTGGATCCCGACGGGGTCGGCTTGTCTGTCGGCGTGCTGGTGCTTGTCCTTGTCGGAATCCGATTCCTCCTGTGGCGACCGCCCCGCACCCGCGGGTGGGAGGTCGGTTCCGCCGTTACCGCCGGCATGTCCGGCGCGGTGGCGGGGATGAACGGGCCACCGATCGCCGCCCTCCTCGCCGACGAGTCCCCATCGCTCCTGCGCGCCACCCTGCCGGCATTCTTCTTCATCTCTCAGGTGGTGCTCGTGGGCACCTGGGCAGCGACCGGGACGTTGGACCTCCATGCTGTCTGGATCGGGTTGGCCTTCACGCCGGTGATGCTGCTCGGCGGCCGGGTGGGGCAGTTCCTCGCCGGTCGTCTGACCCCGACCGCCGTCCGCCTGACGGTTCTCGTCCTCGCCACCATCGCCGTCGCACGCGCCCTGCCGATGTGAGTACGTCCAAGCCATGTGGATCCGTCCAACACGAAGTCGGCGTCCACGACGAGGCAACGCTCTGACGGATCCTTGACGATCGCTACACCATGAACATGAAGAGCGGAACGACTCTCGGCAAGGGGGTACACCCTCGTCCATGTCAGACGGAATGGCCAGCGGCGGGCGTTTCTGACGGGGTGTCAGGTCTTGGGTAGGGTTCCGCGTCCTATGGACCTGCGTTACTCCACCGACGAGATCGCCTTCCGGGACCGGTTGCGGTCCTGGCTCGGCGAGGTCCTGCCGACGCTGCCACTTGAACCGGACCGGGACGACTGGGAGGCGCGGCGGACCTACGACACCCAGTGGCAGAGGTTGCTGTACGACGCGGGGTACGCCGGGCTCGACTGGGCCGCAGACGCCGGCGGCCGCGGCGCATCGCCGACCGAACACCTCATCTTCCTCGAGGAATCCGAGCGCGCCGGCGCGCCGTACGTCGGGGTCAACTTCGTCGGCCTGTTGCACGCCGGGCCGACGATCAATGCCTGCGGGACGGACGAGCAGAAGCGCCACCACCTGCCCAGGATCCTCACCGGGGAGGAAGTGTGGTGCCAGGGGTTCTCGGAACCTGACGCCGGCTCGGACCTGGCCTCGCTGCAGACCCGGGCGGTCCGCGACGGCGACCACTACGCCGTCACCGGCCAGAAGATCTGGACCTCCCACGCCCAGGTCGCCGACTACTGCGAACTGCTCGTCCGCACCGACCCCGATGCCCCCAAGCACGAGGGCATCACCTGGCTGATCATGCCGATGGACCTTCCTGGCATCGAGGTCCGCCCGCTCAAGACCATTGCCGGCTCCGACGAGTTCAGCGAGGTCTTCCTCGACGATGTCCGCATCCCGGTCACCAACCGGGTCGGCGACGAGAACGACGGCTGGCGCGTCACGATGGTCACACTGTCCTTCGAACGCGGCACCGCCTTCGTGTCCGAGATGATCCAGTCGAGGATCCTGCTCAGCGACCTCGCGAAGTTGTGCCGCAACCTGCCCCACGGGTCGGGCAGCGCATGGGAGGACGCCGGCGTGCGCCGCGAACTCGGCCACCTCGCCGCCTTGTTCGATGCGCTGTGGGCGCTGACCAAGCGCAACGTCACCCAGGCGACCAGGGACGGGATCCCTGGCATCGGGGGGTCGGTGTTCAAGCTGGCCTACGCCGAGGCTCGTCATCGTCTCGGGGATCTGGCGATGGGCCTGCTCGGTGATGCCGGACTGACGCTCGATGACCTCGGCGACCTCCCGACTGCTCAGCACGTCCGCGGCTGGCTCCACGCGATCTCGATCTCGATCGCGGCCGGCACCTCGCAGATCCAGCGCAACATCGTGGGTGAACGGATCCTCGGGCTGCCGAAGGAGCCGAGGCGGGCATGAACTTCGACCTCGACGACGACGAACGCGCCCTCCAACAGGGCATCCGCGAGCTTTGCAGGGGTCGCGTGACGTCGGAACGCATCCGCAATGCCGCGGATACCGGCGGGGTCGACCGGGGCCTGTTCCGGGAACTCGGCGAGGCTGGCGTCTTCGCCTTGACGATCCCCGACGAGGACGGAGGGCTCGGGCTCGGCGCGACCCATGCCGTCGTCGTGTTCGAAGAGCTCGGTCGTGCGCTGGTGTCAGGTCCCATCGTGGCGACCCACCTCGCGGCGACCCTTGGCGTCGAGGGCGCCGCGGACGGCACGACGGTCGTCACCAGCGCGCAGCACGATTCGCCGACCGGGGTCGCCCACCTCGATGGCTGTGATCGTCTGGTTCTCGTCGGCGGGGAGCATCTGCAACGAGTGGATGCCGACCTGGTGGGTGAAGCAGCCGTCCCGGTCAACCGTCCGCTGGACCCGTTGACCCCGCTGCACCGCGTGTCGGCCCTGCCGGACGGCGACATCCTCGGCGACGCCGATTCCGTTGCGGAATGGCGCCGACGTGGACAGCTACTGACGTCCGCGCTGCTGCTCGGCAACGCCCTCGGCAGCCTCGAGCTCGCCACCCTCTACGCCAAGCAGCGCGAGCAGTTCGGCCGCCCCATCGGGTCCTTCCAGGCCGTCAAGCACGTGCTCGCCGACGCGCTGACCCGCGCCGAGGTCGCCCGCGCGGCCGTGTACGCGGCGGCGTGTCATCTCGACGACCCGGACCTCGGCGATGTTGACGCCGCGCTCGCGGGGGCGGCGCTGCTCGCCGCCGATGCTGCGATCAAGAACGGCAAGACCTCGATCCAGGTCCATGGCGGAATGGGTTTCACCTGGGAGGTCGACGCGCACCTGTACCTCAAGCGCGCCATGGTCCTCGCCGCCGCGATTGGAGGCGTCGCCGCCAACGAGGAGCGCATGGCCGAGACGCTGTGAGATAGGAAGCGCATCCGCCGGACGCACGGAGGGAGCCCCGTGACCCAGCCACCGACCGAGCGGTCCGACGCCGCCAGCAAGGCCGACGACCAGATCGAGGTCGCCCGTGAGCGCTACCAGGCATGGCTGGACGCGCGCGACGCGGGTGCACGGGTCGTCGACTTCCGCGCCCCGCAGTCCACCGGCTATTCGTCGGTCACCTACCTCGCCGACGTCGAACGCGACGGCGCCACGACCCGCGAGGTCATCCGGTCGGTCCCCACCGGGGCGACGGTGTTCAAGCACTACGACCTCGACCTGCAGGTCGCCTGCCTGCGCAACCTCGACGGCGTCGTGTCGACCCCCACGGTCATCGCCCACGAACGCGACGCCGCACCGCTTGGGCAGCCGTTCTACGTGATGGAGTTCGTCGACGGTCGGATCCCTGACGACAACCCGCCGTACGCGCTGGTCGGGTGGCTGAAGGACGAGTCACCGGAGGTCCAGCGGGCGCATTACGAGTCTGGCCTCGACCTGCTGGTGGCGCTCCATCGCCACACGCCCGACGACGTGGGCCTCGCCGACCATCTTGCGCCGGCGCACGACGGGGCAAACGGCCTCGACCGCGAGATCGAGCGTTGGCGGGACCTGCTTGCCTGGGGCCGCGAAGGCACCGACCAGCCGACCATCGACGGGGCGTGGGAGTGGCTGGACGCCAACCGCCCCGCCGCCCCGCCGTCGGACGTCGTGCTGTGGGGCGACGCCCGGATCTCGAACGTGGTCTTCGCCCCGGACGGCACGCCCCGCGCGGTCCTCGACTGGGAGATGGCCGGTAGCGGTCCGGGCGAAGTCGACCTCGCCTGGTTCCTCTGGATGGACCGCCAGTTCACCGACGTGTTCGGCGCTCCGCGGCTCGACGGGTTCCCTGGGGAAGCCGCGTTGATCGAGCGTTGGCAGGACGGCGTCGGTCGTGAAGCGACAGACCTGCAGTGGTATCTCGTGTTCGCGGGGGTGCGGTTCTCGACGACGCTGATGCGCGTGGCGATCCGCTCACAGGCGGACGGGCTGATCGACCCGGCCGCCGACGTCTACAGGAATCACCTCGGTACGCGCCTGCTGGCGCAGGTACTGGACCTCGAACCACCGGGCGAGATCGGCTTGATGGGATGACGCGCATGGAGAGCCGATGATGATCCACGCCCTCGACGAGTACCCGCTGCACCAGACCGGTCTGCCGATCACGCAGACCGTGGACGGTGACCCCAACCGCTATGACCGCTACTTCTTCCACGGCTACGTGCCGACCGCGAACCTGATCTTCGTCGTCGCGCTCGGCATCTACCCGAACCGGCAGATCGTCGACGGCGCGTTGTGCGTCAGCCACGGAGGTCGCCAGCGGTCGGTGTTCGCGTCGGGGCGCATGACGACCGATCGCGCGACCCGGGTGGGCCCCATCACCGTCGAGGTCGTCGAACCACTGAGGCGACTGCGCGTGACGGTCGGTGCGCCGGACCAGGGCCTGCGTGCGGATCTGATCTTCGACGCCATCACAGTCGTGATGCAGGAACCGCGCCAGACGATGTTCGACCGCACGCGGCTGATCATGGACACGTGCCGTTACACGCAGTTCGGCCGGTGGGAAGGGTCGCTGACCAGCGGCGACGACGAGTGGACACTGAACAATGACGCCTGCTTCGGGACCCGCGACCGATCCTGGGGCGTGCGCCCGCTGTCGGGCGCCGTGCCCGCTGCGCCGCCCACCGAGGTCACCGGTATCTGGTGGCTGTGGACCCCGCTGCAGCTCGACGACGGTCGCTGCCTCCATGCTGCCGTCGAGGAAGGCTCGGACGGCGCGCGCAAGCTGCAGGCGGCCGCGATCCTCCAGCCGATCGGCGACCACGCCGCCAACGACGACGCCGTCATCGAACACCTACGCACCGTCGACTACGAGGTCACCTGGGAGCCAGGCACCCGCCGGGCTCGCCACCTCGACCTCACGCTCCAACGCCTGACCGGCGAACGCGTCGAGGTCCACCTGGAGCCGCAGGCCCGCGTGCACATGCGCGGCGCCGGCTACACGCACCTCGAGTGGGGCCACGGCACCTGGCACGGCGAGAGCGAGGTCGGGGGCGAGGAACTGATCCACGACGCCCTGGCCGGCACGGACTTCACCGCCCTGCACGTCCAGCAACTCGTGCGGGTGACCGGCGACCTCGCCGGCTGGGGCATGGCCGAGCAACTGGCCATCGGCGAGCACGCCCCGACCGGCCTGACCGGCTTCCTCGACCCCGCATCGGGTCGTCGCTAGGCCGAGACGCCGGCGTCGAGCCCGACGAGTTGTTCGCTTGCCTGCCATAGCCCTCTCGCCAATTGTTCGTCTAGGGCTGCTGGGGCGGGATCGGTCAGCTGGCCGCGCCAGAAGTAGCCGCCAGTCACGCCTTCGATGCTCGGGTCGCCGGCCAGGAACACGGTCGTCGCCGCGCCTCGCTCCTCGTCGAGGAAGAGCGGGCCGGCGATCCGAACCCCGACACGCATCAGCAGACCTGACTCGTCGTCGTGCCCGAAGCCGCTGCGGATCGTCCCGGGGTGCAGGCAGTTGGCGGTCACACCCACCCCATCCAACCGCCGAGCCAACTCGCGCGTGAACAGGACGTTGCAGAGCTTCGACGTGGCGTAGACCTGCAGTCCCACGAAGGGACGGTTCTCCCACATGAGGTCCTGGAGGTTCAACTGGCCGCCCTTGTGCGCCAACGACGACACGTTGATGATCCGGGCCGGGGCGGACTTCTCGAGCAGCGGCAGCAGCAGGTTGGTCAGCAGGAACGGGCCGAGGTGATTCACCGCGAACGTCATCTCGAACCCGTCCTCGGTCTCCTGCCGTGACCCCACCGTCACCCCGGCGTTGTTGACCAGGACATCGAGCCGGTCGACCCGACGCAGGATCTCGTCCGCTGCCGACCGCACTGACGCCATGGATGCGAGATCGAGGATCACCAGCTCGACCTGGTCGTTGCCCGACGCCACGCGGATCTCGTCGACGGCAGCGGATCCACGCTGCGGGCTTCGCGCCGCGACCAGCACGCGTGCGCCGCCCCTTGCCAGGGCGATTGCCGCCTGCTTACCGATCCCCGAGTTCCCGCCGGTGATCAGCGCCGTCTTGCCGTGCATGTCGAAGACGGTCGGCTTCACGTGTCCACGGTGCATCACGGCGTAGGCGATTCCTGTCGACACCGCAGCGGCGCCGAGCGCGCCGCGCGCGAGCAACCTCCAACGAGGCATGGCAGCCCTTTCCTGGCTGGTCGTCCTGATGCCCGAACGGGCAGCGATCGCGGATGCACGACCTGGGAGAACATGGTGAACTGGGTGACCGACACTGACAGGAGACTGCCAGATGACCCGCGTCGCTGCTGCATTGCTCGCTGCAGGACTCCTGCTCACGGGCTGTGCCGAGGCGCAGGACGCCGTCGAGGACGGCGTCGGCCGTGCCACCGAGCTCGCGCAGAACGCCCGCTACTGCGTCCAGGCCGCCCGGGTCGCACAGGCCGTCAATGCTCGAGACGCACGGTCGGCCATCTCGGCAGGCGAGGATCTCGTCGCCGTCGCCCCCGAGGAGATCCTCGAGGAGGCCCAGACGATCCTCGAGGCAGCTAAGGCTGCGGATGCCGGCGACCCTGCTGCGTTCGAGACCCAGGAGGTCCAGGCCGCCGCGCAGACCCTGGCCACCCACACCAGGGACACCTGCGACCCGACCAACTGACGACCTCAATCCTGGTACTGCTCCTGCAGCTTGAACTTCAGGATCTTTCCTGACGGGTTGCGCGGCAGGGTGTCGACGATTTCGAGCTGCTCGGGCAGCTTGCGGGTGATCAGGCCCTGCCCGACCAGGTGCTGCTTCATCTCCTCGAAGGTCAGCGCGTCCTGGCCTTCCGCTGTGACGACCACGGCGCACGCCCGCTCGCCGACTGTGTCGTCCTGCAACCCGATCACGGCCACGTCGGCGACCTTGGGGTGAGCGAACAAGAGGTCCTCGACCTCCTTGGCCGGGATGTTCTCGCCCTTGCGGATGATGATGTCCTTGATTCGCCCCGTGATCCGCAGGTTGCCGTCCGCGTCGAGCTTGCCGAGGTCACCGGTGACGAACCAGCCGTCGTCGTCGAACGCCTCGCGATCCAGCACTGGGTCGAGGTAGCCGCGCGTGATCTGCGGACCCTTGGCGCGGACCTCGCCCTCCTCGTCGATGCCGGCATCCTTGCCGTCCAGCGTGACCAGCCGCAGGGTGACGCCGTCGACGGACTTGCCCTCGGAGTGGGCAAGTGCCTCGTCCGGGTCGTCGACCGAACCCATCGTCAGGATCGGTGCCTCCGTCAGCCCGTACCCAGAGACGATTCCCACCCCGCCGAGCTGCTCTTTCATCGTGTAGTGCATCTGCGGAGGCTTGGGCGCCCCGCCGCCAGGAAACGTCCGGACGTGCGGGAACAACATCTCGCCGTCGGGGAGGTCCTGCTGCGCCTTCATGTAGGTCTGGTGGAAGTAGGTGCCGGCACCCGCATGGGTCACGTCCTCGCGCCGCAGCACGTCGATGGTCGTCGCCGGGTCGAAGGCCTGGTCGAGGATGTTCGTGAACCCGATGTCCAGCCCCGCGTACATCCACGTGATCCCACCGATGTGGGTGAACGGGAACGCCAGCGCCGAGCGGTCGTCGTCGGCCAGTTGCAGTCCCGCCGCCATGCCACGCGCCGCGGTCCGGATCGCGATGTCGCCGTGCCGTGCGCCCTTGGGATCGGACGTCGTTCCGGACGTGTAGAAGATCCAGCGGACCGGCGAGTCTTCGGCCTCCATGTCGTCGTCGGGCGCGGCCGGCAAGGTCGCCGGGTCGCCTGACGGGAGGTCCTTGTCGGATACAAGGACCTCGGTGCCGGTCCCGTCGGTCAGCCTGGTCGCCATGTCGGCGAAGTCGAAGCCTCCGAAGGACGACGGGACGACCAACAGAGCAGGCTTCGCCTGCTTGACGATGAACCCGACCTCGCGGTCGCGGTAGATCGGCAGGATGGGGTTCTGGATCGCGCCGAGGCGGCGCAGGGCCCCGACCAGCACGACGGACTCGATCCATGTGGGAAGTTGCCAGGACACGACCGTGCCTTCGCCGATCCCGTGGTTGGCGTGCAGGCCCGCCGCGACCTGCTCGCACCGGGCCGCGTACTCGCCGAATGTGATCCGCCGGCCGTCCTGGTCAACCAGCATCGCGGCATCCGGGGTGGCCTGCGCCCGGTCCGCGATCAACTGCCAGATGTTCCTGGAGTCCAGCATGGTCGTCCCCTCCCGCATTACGGATGTGATCTGACACACCGTCAGAAAACTATAGGCTCCGCGAAGGTGGGCGGCGAATGTCACCTGTGTGCCACTTCTCCCGCGCACCTCGGATGTCCGGTGCGATCAGGGGAGCGGACCATGGCGGATCAGCAGGCACGTCGGCCGGCGTTCGACACCCCGCCTGAGGGTCGCGAAGGGGCGGACGCCGACGTCCTGCTGACCGAGGACGAACCCGGCCTCGCGGTGCTGACATTCAACCGTCCCGCACGGCACAACGCGTTCAGCGACGCGTCGGACCGCCTGCTGTTCGAGCACCTCGAGACGCTCAGCGACCGGACCGATCTGCGGTGCCTGGTGATCCGCGGGGCGGGGAGGTCGTTCTCGTCGGGGCGCGACACCAAGGAACTCGGCATCCGCCCCGACGGGGTGTCGGACTACGGCTACATCGCGGCCGGGCACGCCGGGACGCGGCTGCTGCTGAACCTGCGCTGCCCGACGATCGCGGCGCTCAAGGGATGGGTGCTCGGAGGTTCGTTCGAGCGTGCGCTGCTGTGTGACCTGCGGGTCGCGGCGGACGACACGCGCATGGCGCTCCCTGAACTCGCGCACGGGGTCATCCCGGACTCGGGAGGAGTGGCGCGCCTGTTCCAGATGGCGGGCCACGGCCTTGCGTCGGACCTCGCGCTGACGGGGCGTGTGATGGACGCCCACGAGGCCGTGCGCCACGGCATCGTCTCGCGCGTGGTCCCGGTTGACGACCTCGATGACGAGGTCATGACCATCGCCCGCACCATCGTCGCTCGTCCGCAACTGGCGACCGAACTCGCCAAGGCCACGATCTCGGCGCTCGCCACACCCGACGTCGACGCGACGCTCCAGCGTGAGCACCTCGCCCAGACGACGGTCATGGCATCGGCCGAGTTCCAGCAGGCCCGCGCCGCCCGCACGACGTCCTGACGTCCTGACGTCCTGACGTCCTGACCTCCGACCTCCTGGACGCCGGGCGTCCACCTCCGATCTGGGCGGGCTTTCCGCCACATGTGTCGCGAACCCGGCCCAGACGCAGAGGTGACACGCGACGCGCGTCGGGCACCGCCTGGGGCGGTACGGGGTCGTTACGACGTCTGCCCGTCGGGGTCGATCGCGAACGCACCGCGCCCCAACTGCTCGCGGATCGGGACGAACTCCGGCTGCAGCATCGCGCGGCGCTGCCAGTTGGCGCCGTCGACGACGAGCGAGTGCCCGGTGATGTAGGTGGCCCATGGTGACGCAAGGAAGGTCGCGGCCCAGCCGAGCTCCCGTGGCTGACCCGCACGGAGTGCCGGTGCCCGGCGGTCCTCCGCCATGCCGCGCCCGGGGACGCCGCGGATGTCGTCGGTCTCGTCGGCGTGCGGCATCAGGCCCGGCACCAGACCGTTGACCCGGATGCCGTACGGCGCCCATTCGACCGCCAGGGTCCTGGTGAGGTTGTCCACCGCAGCCTTCGCCGCCGCCGAGTGCACGAACCCGGGTCCCCCGGTCCACGCATAGCTCGCGCCGACGTTGATGATCGCCCCAGGCGTCTCAGCAGCAAGGTGGCGCCGCCCGAACTCGCGGCAGCAGTGGAACGTGCCGTCCAGCACGATCGAGGTCACCGCCCGCCAGCCGTTGGGCGACAGGTCCTCTGCCGGCACCGGGAAGTTCCCTGCGGCGTTGTTGACGAGCACGTCCGGTAATCCGGCTCGATCGACAACCACATCGAATGCGGCCGCGACCTGCGCCGGATCACGGATGTCGCACGTGGCGGTGACCGCACGACCCCCCGCTTCCTCCACCGCCGCAGCGCCGGCAGCCAGATGCTCCGACGAACGGCTGACCACCGCGATCGTGGCACCCAACCGCGCGAACTCGACGGAAATAGCCCGGCCGAGACCGGTCCCGCCCCCCGTGATCAGCACCACCTGACCGCCGAACGTGCCCGCTGGCAGCGCGCTGGAACCTTCCGGGGGCGGTTCTGGCAAACCCGTGGTCATGGTACGGTCCCGACGAAATCTGACGCTCCGTCAGAAACTAGCACCGCGATGACCAGGAGTGACCGAGAGTGGCCGGGTTCCTCGAAGGCAAGAACATCGCGATAACCGGCGCCGGCCGTGGCATCGGACGAGCCGTCGCCCTTGCCTGCGCCGAAGCCGGCGCCAACGTCGTGGTGGGCGACTACGGGGTGTCGATGGACGGGTCGGACCCCAGCAGCGACGTCGCTGACGAGGTCGTCAAGGAGATCGCCAACCTCGGCGGCCAGGCGGTCGCCGTGGCCGGCGACGTGTCGACGATGGAGGGCGGCGCAGCCGTCGTGCGGGCCGCCGTCGACAACTGGGGCTCGATCGACGGTGTGGTCTGCCCCGCCGGGATCCTCCGTGAACGCATGCTCTTCAACATGTCAGAGGATGAGTGGGACCCGGTCATCGCCGTCCACCTCAAGGGGCACTTCTCGGTCTTCCGAGCGGCGTCGGCCGTCATGCGCGAGCAGCGATCAGGCACGCTGATCGGCTTCACGTCCGGGGCGTTCCAGGGGTCGATCGCCCAGTCCAACTACTCGGCCGCCAAGGGCGGTGTCGTGTCACTCGTTCGGTCCGCTGCGGTCGGCCTGGCCAAGTACGGGATCACCGCCAACGCGATCGCTCCGGTGGCACGGACCCGGATGTCGGCGAACGTCCCGGGCGACCTCGCCGAGATGGGCGACGCCGAGGATGTCGCCCCCATGGTCGTCTACCTGCTGTCCGATCAGGCGCGGCACATCACCGGGCAGATCTATACCGTCGTCGGCGGCAAGATCGCCGTCTGGAACCAGCCTCGCGAGGTCCGGTCCATGCACAAGGACGGCCGCTGGACCCCCGACGAGATCGCCGCGTCGATCGACGGGACCGTCGGTGTCGAGAAGATGCCGATCTTCGACATCCTCGAGCAGATGGCCAAGCGCCGTGCCGAGAAGCAAGCCGCCGGCGACAACGGCGACACCAAGGAGTAGACCGTGACCGCGTCCTGGCTGTACATGGCGGGGACGCTGATCGGCCTGTGGTTCACCGTCCAGGCGATACGCCCGGTCGCATTGCCCAAGCGCCCGTCGATCCCCAGCTTCTTCGCGGGATGGCTCACGAACGAACTTGCTCTGCACCACATCTTCTGGCAGGCCGTGGTCTCCGCCGTGTTCATCGCCTACGGCGCGCTCGGTCACTGGGCGGGTTGGGTCGCCGTCGGGTTGACGATGCTGCAGTGGACGCTGAACCTCTACCTCGTGAAGGTCGCCATCGAGGCCGGCGACGTCATGGAGGAGGTCCTGCGCGGCACGCTCGGCGGCGACTACCGCGACGACCTGCCCGGGTCGCCGCGCGGGTGGGACCGGCCTGACTGGAAGCGGTTGATCATCCCGTTCCGCATCAAGCACCCATGGGTCGAGCGCGAGCGCAACATCGTGTACGAGCGGGTCGCCGCGACAAACCTGAAGCTCGACATCTTCCGGACTCGCGAAGCTCGCTGGCCGGGCGAGCCGCTCGAGAAGCGCCCCGTCCTGATCTACGTCCACGGCGGGGCGTGGTTCCTGGGCTTCCGGGATCGCCAGGGCGGGCCGTTGCTCACCGAGATGGCGGCACGCGGTTGGATCGGGATCCTGCCGAGCTATCGGCTGAGCCCGACGGCCACCGCACCAGAACACGTCGAGGACGTCAAGCGCGCTATCGCCTGGGTGCGTCGGCACGCGGACGAACTCGGTGCCGATCCCGACTTCATCGCGCTCGCCGGTAACTCGGCGGGCGGTCACCTCGCCGCACTGGCGGCCATGACTGGCACCGACACCACCTACCAACCGGGCTTCGAGGACGCCGACTGCCGCGTGCAGGCGTGCGTGCCGCTGTACGGGGTTTACGACGTGGCTGACGAGCGCGGCCGGCGCCAGCCCGAGATGACTGACTACATGGCCCGCTTCGTCATCAAGGCCGACCTCGACGAGGAGCCGGAGCGGTGGCACCGGTTCTCGCCCCTCGCCCAGCTGCACACGGACGCCCCGCCGTTCCTGATCGTGCACGGCGCCAAGGATTCCCTGACCTCGCCGAAGGAATCCGAGGAGTTCGCGTCGAATCTTGCTGACATCAGTGCCGCGCCCGTCGGACTCGCCATGCTCCCCGGTGCCCAGCACGCCTTCGACACGTTTCCCTCCATCCGCACCGCCTTCACCGTGCGCGGCGTGGCACGCTTCCTTGCCACCGTGCACGCACGGTGGCAACACGGGCGGGCGGTCGCCCCCGCAACATCAGGCGCCACGATCGCGCGGGGCGACGACGACCACGACTGACCGGCAGGAACCACCATGCAGCGCATTCCCGGCAAGGACGCCATCTTCCTGTGGAGCGAGACGCCCACGACCCACATGACCATCGGGTTCGCGGGGGTGTTCGACCCCTCGACGATCCCCGGCGGCATCGAAGGGCCAGGGGACGTCTACGACCGATTCCTGCGCCTGCTCCAGGACCGGCTCCACCTCGTCCCCAAGTTCCGCGAGCGCGTGATGAACGTGCCCTTCGGGATCGGCAACCCCTACTTCGTCCAGGACCCGACGTTCGACCTCGGCTACCACGTCCGCCGGATCGCCCTGCCCGAGCCCGGTGACAAGCGTCTGCTCGAGGAGTTCGTGGCCCGGATGATGTCCCGGCCGCTGGACATGACCAAGCCGCTGTGGGAGGTCTACGTCGTCGAAGGTGTGGAAGGCGACAAGTGGGCGTATGTCGCCAAGGCGCACCACGTGCTCGTGGACGGGGTGGGCGGCAACGAGATGCTGGTGCAGTTGCTCGACCTCGAAACGACGCCCCGCGAGGTCGAAGCGCCTGTGGAACCGTGGGACCCCGACCCGCTGCCGAGCGAGATCGACCTGCTGCGCACGGCCGTTGGCGGAGGCGTGCGCAAGCCCCTGCACCTGGTTGACACGGTCCGGCGCACGGCTGGTGTGGCCATCGACTTCGCCAAGTGGGGGATCGGCCGGGCCGATGACGACCCCGGCCTGAAGGTGCTCGGTCCGCGGACCTTTCTGAACGGCCCCATAGGTCCGCACCGTCAGGTCGCACTCGGCAAGTTCTCGCTCGACGACGTGAAGTACGTCAAGGGCACCTTCGGTTGCACGGTCAACGACGTGATCCTGGCCATCACGGGGCGCGGCCTGCGTCACTTCGTCGAGGCGCACGGCCAGACGACCAACAAGGGAATGATCGCCGCGGTGCCGATCTCGATCCGCGACGAGGGCGACAAGGGGTTCGAGAACAAGGTGTCCGGCATGACCGTGCCGATGCACGACGACGTCGAGGACGTCGCCGAGCGCCTGCGCCGAATCTCGCTGGCGACCAAACCGGCCAAGGAGCAGCTGGGAGCGGTCGCCGCGCACCTACTGCAGGACTGGTCCGAGTACGCGCCGCCCGCCGTCGCCGCCCAGGCGATCCGCTTCTACACGCGTGCCGGTCTGGCCCGCAGGCATCCTCCAATCGCCAACGTGACCCTCAGCAATGTCCCCGGCCCGCCGTTCCCGCTGTACCTCGCCGGGTCCCAGATGAAGTCGATGTATCCCCTCGGTCCGGTGATCCACAACCAGCGCGTCAACATCACCGTGGTGTCCTACATGGACACGATGTTCCTCGGCATCGCCGCCGACCGCGACGACGTCCCACCCATCGGTGAGCTCGTCGACCACATCATCGACGGCCTCAAGGAACTGCACCAGGCCGCCCAGGACGCCGGCGGCCCGGAGGCCAAGTCCGACGCCAACGCTTGACCTCTTCGTCGAGTGTGCTGATTGGTGTGAAATGACATACGGAACGGCACGCTCGACGCGTGCGCTGGCTGGGTTGCGGCACAGGACCGGAACATGTTCTAATCTGACACCCCGTCAGAAATGATGGGGCCCCGTCGATGCGAGAGGTCCCGAGGATGCGGGTTGTCGTCGATCGCGACGTGTGCGAGGCCAACGGGGTGTGCGAGCAGATCGCTCCCAACGTCTTCGAGGTCGACGACGACGAGGTCCTGCAGATCCTGCAGCCCGAGGTCCCGGCCGACCTCGAGGACAAGGTGCACGAAGCGGTGATGCGTTGCCCGAAGGCCGCGCTGTCCGTCCAAGACGACTGAGGAGCAACGACATGGCGTTTCGCGGCAAGGTTGCCCTGATCACCGGTGGCGGCAGCGGCATGGGCCAGCGGATGGCGGAACGCCTCGCTGCCCAGGGCGCCCAGGTCGCTGCGCTGGACGTCAACGAGGAAGGGCTGGCCAAGACGGCGGCGACCTCGAAGAACATCACCACGTTTCAGGTCGACGTGACCGACGGCGAGGCGATGCGCCAAGTCGTCGAGAGGGTCACCGCCGACCTCGGCGCCATCGACCGGGTCGCCGCGTGCGCCGCGATCATGCCGTCCGCGCCGATCGTCGAGACGGACACGGACCTCATCAAGAAGGTCATGAACATCAACTACGGCGGGGTGGTGAACACCGTCAAGGCCACGATCGACCCGATGCTCGAGCGCGGCCGCGGCGACATGATCATCTTCGCGTCGCTGATGGGCCACCAGCCGCAACTCTACCTCGGTGCCTACTGCGCCAGCAAGGCCGCCGTGAAGGCCTTCGCCGAGATCCTCTGGCAGGAGAACTTCGACAGTGGTGTGCGGTTCGCGTGCGTCTGCCCACCGATGGTCAAGACGCCGCTGTGGAACCAGCTCGAGTCCCGTGCCCGCAGCTACATCGACTACATGCCCGACTTCACCGCCCTGTCCAGCGACGACGTCCTCGACGCGATCGAGAAGTCGTTCGAGAAGGACAAGTTCTGGGTCATGCCAGGCATCGCCAAGCCGGCATCGGTCTACTACCGCCTGTTGCCCGGCCCGTTCTGGTCCGGCAACCGCAAGCTGGACGCCAAGCTCAACGCCTGACTCAGCCGGCGGGTTTCCAGTTGTCGGGCAGCGGCAGTTCCTCGGACACGATGAAGATGCCGGTGGCCTCGGCGCGTAGTTCGTCGTCGGCGGTGGACCTCGCCCAGAGGTGGAGCTTGCGGCCGTCGCGACGCTCGACACCGGCTTCGTAGGTCACCACGGTGTGCAGCGGGGTGACCTTGCGGAACTTGACCTCGAGCGTCCCGGTGTAGCCGGCGACTCCCGCGGCCATCTGCGCCACCCCGAGGATCTCGTCGAACGCGCCCGCGACGACGCCGCCGTGGACGCCACCCGCTGGGCCTTCGTACTGCTCGGTGTAGACCACCTGGGCGACGGTCGGGTTGCCGAACCGGATACGCAGCGGCGCCGCGATCGCGTTGGTTGCCCCGGTGATGGGGGAGCGCTCGAACAGGTATGCAGCCGGCAGGGCAGCCTTGGCCGGCGAGGTCTCGTGCTGTGGCAGACCACCGACTTCGTGCAGCAGAGTCCTGGCCACGTCCTCGGCCCGCAGCAGGTCCTCCATCGAGGTCGCCTCGGGATCGACCCGGACGAGTTCCGGCGCGACGGTGCGCAGCAGGTCGGCGACCCGGTGCACGGCATCGCGCTGCTCTGCACGTTCGATGTCGTTGCCGAGCCACCGGTTCATGAGGTCCAGCGCCTGCTCGTTCACGGCAGCCTCCGGTCAGGTGTTCCCGGTCTGGGCGTCCCGGTGGGGGACGGAATCTGACTAGGCGTCAGAACTAGAACGTGTTATAACCTACCCCTTGTCAGGAGGCCGCATGCATCTCGCGCTGACCCCCGAACAACTGGCGTTTCGGGACGAGGTCCGCGACTACTTCACCGGGGTCATGACCCCGGACGTGGTCGCGAAGGTCGAGCGTGATCCGGTGGACATCGACGCCTACCGCGACCTCATCCGACAGTTCGGCGCGGACGGCTGGCTGTGTCCAACATGGCCCGAGGAACTCGGTGGCCGCGGCCTGACCCCGGTCGAACAGTTCGTCTTCTTCGACGAGGTCCAGCGTCTGCGGGTCCCCATGCCGTTCCTGACCACCAACACCGTCGGCCCGACCATCGCGGCATACGGCTCCGACGAGCAGAAGGCCCACTTCCTGCCACGGATCCTGCAGGGCGACTGCCTGTTCGCGATCGGCTACTCGGAACCGGGTGCGGGCACCGACCTCGCCTCGCTGACGACCCGCGCCACACGTGACGGCGACGAATGGGTCATCACCGGCCAGAAGATGTGGACGTCGCTGATCGACCGCGCCGACTACGTGTGGCTCGCCTGCCGGACCGATGCTGACGCCCCCAAGCACAAGGGCATCTCGATCATCCTGGTCCCGACTGACATCGACGGGTTCTCGTGGACCAAGGTCGATACGATCGGTGGCGGGCTGACGTCGGCGACCTATTACCAGGACGTCCGCGTCCCTGTCTCCAACACCGTCGGCGAGGTCAACGAGGGCTGGCGCCTGATGACCTCGCAGCTGAACCAGGAACGGATCGCCCTGTCGTCGTCAGGCGTCGTCCAGCGCCGGTTCGAACAGGTCCGCCGCTGGGCGCAGCAGACCAAGCTCGCCGACGGCCGCAGGGTCATCGACCAGGACTGGGTGCAGCGCAACCTCGCCGAGGTCCGCGCGCGACTCGAAGCCATGCGGTTGATGAACTGGAAGGTCGCCTGGGAGGCAAGCCAGGACCGCATCGAACCGGCCGACGCCTCTGCCATGAAGGTCTACGGCTCCGAGTTCTACATCGACACCTGGCGCAAGCTGATGGAGGTCGTCGGACCCCGCGCCGCGCTGCGCCCCGACGATCCCGGCGCGCTGTTCGGCGGCGAACTCGAAGAGGAGTTCCGACGTTCGATCATCCTCACCTTCGGCGGCGGCACGAACGAGATCCAGCGCGACATCATCGCCACGATGGGGCTCGGCCTGCCCCGGTCACCACGCTGAGGACGACGATGGACTTCTCGCTCACCGACGACCAGCAGTCTCTCAGGGACCTCGCCACGCGCATGTTCCGCGAGCACGGCCAACCCGAGCGGCTTGCTGAGCTCGAGCAGGGCGACTGGTTCGACCGCCAGTTGTGGCGCAACCTCGCCGACGCCGGGCTGCTTGGCATCGCCGTGGACGAGCAGCACGGCGGCGCAGGCATGACGCTGCTCGAACTGCACCTTCTGCTCGTCGAACTCGGTCGTACCGTCGCGCACGTCCCCCTGTGGGAGACCGCCTACGCCGCCTTGGCAATCGAGCAGTCGGGAACGTCGCTCGACCTGCTGGCCGACGTGTGCGCCGGTGAGGTCGTGCCGACCGTCGCACTGCAGGACGAAGGTGCGACGCCAGCCGCACCCACGACCACAGCGGTAGCGGCCGATGGGGGATGGGCACTGACCGGCACGAAGATCCTGGTGCCGGCCGCCCAGGTCGCTGATCTGCTGGTCGTCTCGGCCACAACCGACGCCGGTCAGACCGGGCTGTTCCTGGTGCAGTGCACGGACGTGGTCATGCTGCCCCACCGGCTGTCCAGCGACATCCCGCACGCACAGGTGACGATGGACGGGGCGCCCGCGATCGCGCTGGGCGAGCCCGACGGCACCGCGCTGCCGGTGCTGCTCGAGGCGGCCGTCGCCGGGCAGGCCAGTGTCCAGACCGGTCTGTGCGAAGCCGCGCTGGCACTCGCCGCCAAGTACACCGCGAGCCGCGAGCAGTTCGGCCGGCCCATCGCCACATTCCAGGCCGTCAGCCAGCGGGTCGCCGACGCGTTCATCGACACCGAGTGCCTGCGTCTGACCGCGCTGCAGGCCGCATGGCGGCTGGCCGAAGGGCTGCCCGCCACGGACGAGGTCCGGATCGCCGGCTACTGGGCCGCCGAGGCCGGCCACAGAGTCCTCCATGCCTGTCACCACGTGCATGGCGGCATAGGCGTCGACCGCGACTACCCGCTGTACCGCTACCTGATGCGCACCAAGCAGCACGAGTTCACGCTCGGCTCGGCCACCGACCACCTCGTCGATCTTGGCCTCGCTCTGGCCGCCGACCCGGCCTGACCCAACGATGCATGGAGGAGACACCGTGAGCCTCGATCTCGACGGCAAGGTCGCCATCGTCACCGGCGCCGGGCGTGGGCTCGGACGCGCCGAGGCCATCGAACTGGCCAGCCACGGCGTTCGCGTCGTGGTCAACGACTTTGGTGCCTCGCTCGACGGGCAGACCGTCGGCGACAGCGCTGCCGAACAGGTGGCCGCCGAGATCCGCGACGCCGCAGGCACGGCGGTCGCTCACCTCGGCGACGTCGCCGACTGGGAGCAGTCGCAGGACCTGGTCAAGACCGCGGTCGGCGAGTTCGGCCGCCTCGACGTGCTGGTCAACAACGCAGGGATCATCAGGGACCGCATGATCTTCTCGATGTCCGAGGAAGACTTCGACGCGGTCGTCCGAGTCCACCTCAAAGGACACTTCTGCATGCTGCGGCACACCACCGCCTACTGGCGCGACCGCTCCAAGGAGGCCGATGCTCCGGTGTACGCGAGGGTCGTCAACACGACGTCCGAGGCGGCGCTGCTCGGCTCGCCAGGTCAGCCGAACTACGCGGCAGCCAAGAGCGGGATCATCGGTCTGACGATGTCGACGGCGTTCGGCGCCGGCAAGTACGGGGTGCGGGCGAACGCCATCGCCCCGCGCGCGAGGACACGGATGACCGAAGGGGTCTTCGGTGCCGGCGAAGGCGACGAGAACGACCCGTTGGCGCCCGAACACGTCGCGCCGCTTGTAGCGGCCCTGGCGTCCCCCGTGGCGCAGTACATCACGGGACAGGTATTCGTCGCGTACGGCGGGTTCGTCGGCGTGATGGGCGGGCCGCCGTTGCGTGCCCGCATGGATGATCCGGGCGGGCACTGGGATGCCCGTGCGCTGTCCGAGGCACTCGGGCAGGAATTCGCGGGAGAGAGAGCGAAACAGATGTATGTGGCCGCCGACCTCATGTAGGTGGGTGGCGACGAAGCACAAGCAGGGTGGAACGTGGGAGAGCCGACGTGAGAAGAACTTTCCGCTCGACCGTGATGCTCGTGGTCTTGTCGATGGTCGTGACCGCATGCGGCACGCGACTGTCCGAGGACGACCGCGAACTCGTCATCGCCGGCCTGACGGGCGGCGGCGGAGGTGGCGGGATCGTCGCCCCGAGCGAGGGCGTGGTCACCGACGGCGGTGAGACGACCGACGGGACAACGTCCACCGACGGCGGCGACACCACAGGAACGACGGGTGGCTCCACGGCGGGCACCGCGGGTACGACGACCGGTGGGACGGCCGGGACCGCCGGGACGACCACGGGTGGAACCGACGGGGGCACGGGCGGCACGACGGGACAGGCCGGCACGGACACGCGGGCCGCGCCTCCCGGTGGCAACGGGGGCGCGACCGACGTCGGCGTCACCGAGACCGAAATCGTCATCTACAACGTGGTCGACGTGGGCGGCGTCATCCAAGGCCTGTTCGAGGACGCCAGGGACGCCACCCAGGCGTACTGGGCGTACTTCTCGTCCACCGAGGGCACGATCTACGGACGCCAGATCAAGTACCAGTTTCGGGATGCCGGGATGTCGACCCAGAACAACCGGTCGCACTACCTGGAGGCTTGCCAGAACGCTTTTGCCGCCGTTGGGTCGATGTCGGCCTTCGAACAGGGCGCGGCTGGCCCCATCAAGGACTGCGAGAAGGGGCCGATCCCGGACATCCGCACCGCAGCGGTGAGCCCGGAGATCCAGACCCTGCCGACCGTCATCTCGACCGATGCGATGAGGCCGGGTCAGGTCCCGTTGTCGGAGTGGACCTACTACAAGGAGGTCGTCGGGGACGAAGGCGTCAAGAAGGCTGGGTACCTGTGGATCAACAACGCCACGACGTCGTTCCAGACCCAACAGAACCGCGATGCGACGACGAAGCATCTCGGCTACACCTGGGTCGAGGAGATCCCGATCGGGCTGTCCGAGACCAACTACGCGTCCATCATCCAGCAACTGCGGTCGAGCGATGTGCAACTCGTCGCCTTCCAGGGGGACGCCAGCCAGGCAATCCGCCTCGGCGAGGCCATGCGCGAACAGAACTGGTACCCCCAGCTGTTCGGTCTGCAATCCAACACCTACGGTCAGAAGCTGCTCGACGGCATGCGGGACAAGGCCGAGGAGCTGGTCAGCATCTACAGCGTCGCGCAGACCGGAGCCCTGGTCGAAGAGATCCAGTCCAACCAGGAGATGCAGCTCTACGCGGAGTGGCTGCAGCGCGTGAAGCCCGGGGCCAAGCCGACCGGCCTCGGGTTGTACGCCTGGGCATCGATGAAGCTGTTCGTCGACGCCGTCAAGGCCGTCGGGCCCAACCTGACTCGTGCCGCACTCGTCGAGGAACTTCGCAAGGTCAACGACTTCACGGCCAACGGACTCCTCCCGCCGCAGAAGATCGGCGAACAGATCGCGACCGACTGCATCATCATGCTGCGGATCGAGGGCGGCCAGTTCGTGCGTGCCGAACCCGGTAACGACTACCGCTGCCGTCCGGAACCGGGGTTCCTGTGAGACCCCCGATGAAGCGACCGAGGGCATGTCGTGGCTGAATTCCTGACCGGCCTCGGGGACTTCGCGGCGTTGTTCGCGACCGGTAAGTTCTGGTCGGGCTTCTTCGCCTTCACCGTGCTCGGACTGATCACCGCCGCTGCCTACGCGATTGCGTCCTCGGGCCTGGTCATCACCTACGCGACCTCGAACGTGTTCAACATGGCCCACGGGGCCATCGGCATGTTCATGGCGTTCCTGTACTGGCAGGTCCAGCAGTGGGGCCCCGACGCCGGCATCGGGGTCGGGATCTGGACCATCTTCTCCCTGGTGCTGGTCGTCGGCGTCGTCGCCCCGCTGTTCGGGGCGGTTCTCGAACGCACGATGATGCGCCGTCTCACCGATGTCAGCGTGACCGTGTCGTTGACCGTGACCGTCGGTCTGCTTGTCCTGCTCATGGGCCTCGCACAGGCCATCTGGCAACCGGGGATCCAACGGAACGTGCCAAGACTGCTCGAAGGCAAAGCACTGCCACCCATCGGCGGGGTCACGCTCAGCTATCACCAGCTCATCACCTTGGGCTTGGCCGGCGTGGTCGCGTTCGGGCTGTACCTGCTCCTGCAGAAGACCCGGACGGGGACCGGGATGCGGGCCATCGTCGACAACCGGTTGCTGCTCGCTCTGTACGGCGCGCAGCCCGAGCGGCTCGGCATGCTGTCGTGGGCGATCGGGTCGTCGCTGGCCGCGCTCGCCGGGATCCTGCTGATCGCTGAACTCGGGGTACTCGACTACATCACCCTGACCTTCGTCGTCGTCGCGGCCTTCGCTGCGGCCATGCTCGGCAAGTTGACGTCACTGCCCAGGACGTTCGTGGGGGCGTTGATCCTCGGCTTCCTGATCCAGCAGTTCCAGTTCATCTCGCGCGAGCTGCCCGAAGCGTGGGTCAGCAACGAGTTCTTCGCCAACCTGATGGTGGGGATTCGCGGTGCCCTTCCCACGCTCTTCCTGTTCGCCGCCATGCTCGCAATCCCCAGCGAGCGGCTGCGCGTCGGTAGGGTCGAAGGCGCCAACCTCGTCCCGCTGCCGTCCCGCCGACGCACGGTCGCCACGGGCCTCGCGCTGGTTGCCGGAATCGCCCTGCTGTCCGGCGTCATCCCTGTCGGCCTGGTCTCCAATCTCGGTAATGGGATCGCGGTCGCCAGCATCATGCTGTCGCTCGTCCTGCTCGCTGGCTACGGCGGCGACATGTCGCTCGGGCAGTTGACCTTCGCCGGCTTCGGTGCCCTCGCGGTGGTCCGCTGGCTGCCCTTCTTCCAGCGCGAACTCGAGGATGGCACGATTGTCGGCGTGATGTCGCTGCCCGCGATCCTGACCGCAGGGGTCGTCGCTGCCTTCTTCGGGGTCCTCGTGGCACTGCCGGCTCTGCGCTTGCGCGGCCTGTACCTCGGCCTTGGCACGCTCGCGTTCGCGGCTGCCATGGACGAGCTGGTCTTCAGCAACCCGAGTATCGGGTTCAGCCTGGGTGGGTTCGCGACTGTGCAGCGGCCCGCCGGCTTTGTAACAGAACGGTCGTCGCTGCTGTTCATAACGATCAGCTTCGCCATCCTGGCTTTCCTCGTCCTCGAGCTGCGCCGGTCCCGTTTCGGCCGACTCCTGTTGGCCAGCCGCGACAGTCCCGCAGCACTGGGCACGCTCGGTCAGTCGATCACGATGACCCGGGTGGTGACATTTGCGATCGCCTCGGGGATCGCTGGAATCGGCGGGGCGTTGCTGGGCATCGCCCAGGTGTCCATCGGGACCAACGATTTCACGATGTTTCGGAACCTGCCGCTCTTGTTGCTCGTCGTGATCGGCGGGGTGACGTCGACGACCGGAGCCCTGATCGGCGGCTTGTTCCTCGGGCTGCAACCCGTTCTTGCCCAGGAGTTGGGCACATTCGGCGACGCCCTCATCCTGCTGGTCATCGGTGGCGCGGCCGTTGCACTCGGCCGCAATCCCAACGGCCTGGCGGGGATGATCTTCCAGGCCGGCCGTCAGGTGCTCGACCGTTCTGCCCCGCCTGGTGGGAAACCCGAGCGAGTTCTCGGGGGCGACGACGAGTATGCGGGGGAGGTGGAACCCGTTGGCGCTTCTTGAGGTTCGCGACGTCGTCATGCAGTTCGGCGGGATCACTGCCGTCAACCATGCCTCCTTGTCCGTCGAGGCTGGCAAAGTCCAAGGTCTCATCGGGCCGAACGGCGCCGGCAAGACCACGACCTTCAACATCATCAGTGGCCTGCAGGAGCCAACCTCGGGGACGATCCTGCTCGATGACGATGACGTCACCAAGTTGTCGGTCCACGGGCGCGCCCGCCGCGGGATTGCACGCACGTTTCAGCGCCTGGAGGTCTTCGGATCGCTCAGTGTCCGCGACAACATCCGCACCGCGATCGAGATCCACAGGTCGTGGTCCGGCATCAAAGACCGGCCCGTCAGGGAGCAGACCGAAGAACTGATCGACCTCGTTGGCGTGCGCGAGTACGCCGACCAGCGCGCCGATTCCATCCCCACGGGTGTGGCCCGGCTCACGGAACTCGGCCGCGCCCTGGCGATCCGCCCGCGTGCCCTGCTGCTAGACGAGCCGGGTTCGGGCCAGAGCGAGGAGGAGACCGAGGTCTTCGGCAACCTGCTCGTGCGGTTGGCGGCCGACGGCATGGCGGTCCTCATGGTCGAGCACGACGTCGACCTCGTCATGCGGGTCTGTGAATGGATCGACGTCCTCGACTTCGGCACGCTCATCGCCAGCGGCACCGCCGATGAGATCCGGGACGATCCCAAGGTTCAGGCGGCCTACCTCGGCACGGCGGACGAACCCGAACACGACGAGGTGGCGTGATGCGGAACGGACCAGATCCCCGTGCCCCGATCCTCGAACTGCGCGACGTCCACGCCGCCTACGGTCGAATCGAGGTACTGCGAGGCGTGTCCTTCAAGGTGCCCAAGGGGACCGTCGTCGCGTTGCTCGGTCCCAACGGCGGCGGGAAGACCACGACGCTGAAGGTGGCATCCGGGCAGATGCCGGCAACCTCCGGACAGGTCCTGCTGGGCGGTGTGGCACTGACCGACAAGGTCACGCCCGATGCATTGGTGCGGGTCGGTATGTGCACGATCCCCGAAGGTAGGGGGATCTTCCCCAACCTCACGGTCGACGAGAACCTTCGGCTTGCGGCGTACGCCGGGTCCGTTTCCGAGGAGGAAATCAGGGAGCGCGCCTATCACCACTTCCCGCGCCTCGGCGAACGTCGCAAGCAGTTGGCAGGGAAGATGTCGGGCGGCGAGCAGCAGATGCTGGCGATGTCCCGTGCGCTGGCGACTGACCCCGCTCTGCTGATGGTCGACGAACTGTCCATGGGCCTGGCACCCTTGATCGTGGACGAGCTCTACGCGGCCGTCCGTGGCCTTGCCGAGGAAGGAGTCTCCATCCTCGTCATCGAACAGTTTGCACGCACGGCTCTCGCGGTCGCGGACTACGGCGTGGTCATGCTGCAGGGCCGTGTGACCGCGACAGGCGAACCAGCCGACCTCGAGGACGAGATCGAGGCCGCCTACCTTGGAGGAGCAGCATGAGACTGCGCAGCACGCTCGACCGGATCCGTCGCCCGTTGGCGGCGGGGATGGCGCTGTCCGCGGTCGGTCTGCTCACGCTGCCGTCGTTGGCATCGGCCCAGGAAGGCATTCGGCTCGAGACCGACCTGTTCGGCTACAACGTCGAGGCCGAGGCTGCCCCCCTCTCGGTGCTGTTCTACGAGGACTTCATCCCGCTGCCGGTCGCGCCGGGTGACGCGCAGTTCCAGGCGACGAACGCCTACACCAGGGCAACGCTCGCCTCCGGGCCCCTCGGTAGCGGCCTGGCGACGAACTTCTGGCCTGGCAGCGCCGTAGGTGACGGCTACGGCACCGTGAACTGCGGCATGCGGCAGACTTTCTACGAGCAGTTCTTTGGCGCGCCCGGCAGCGAGGACCACAACCCACCGCCAGATCAGATCGACGAGCACATCAATCCGTCGAACTGCAACGACTCCGACCCGTACCCGTACGAGGCACGTGCGAACTACCCGGGGGCGGGCGAGGACTCATGGACCGCGTCCGAGACCACGCCTCCGGGCGCCACCGGCGCGCCTCCGAACATGTTCGCCTCGGCCAAGGGACTCGATGTCACCGCCCGTGCCCAGGGACAGCCGGACGACAACGGGGCGCTTCCCAACATCGGGTTCGGGGCGGCCACCTCTGAATCGTCCAGCGTCGTTACCAAGGACGAGGCGATCGCGACGGCCCATGCCGTGTCGCAGGACATCTCGATCTTCTCCGGGCTGATCACGATCGACAGCGTCGAAACGACCTTGCGGGCCGTCGCGAACACCGAGACGGCCGCGACTTCGGGGACGACGACGTTCTCGGGCGTCAAGTTCATCGGGCAGCCCGTCATGGTCAACGAGAACGGGGCGACGATGGAGCCTCCGGCGTCGAGCGGCGGGGGCGGAGGAGGCGGCGGCGACGAGTCCGAATGCCCCGAGGACGACGGCATCGGCGGTCTCGGCACGACACTGTGTGAGGCCGTCGGAGACAACGCCGGTCAGGTCACCAACCCCTTCCAAGGCGTCCTTGACCAGTTCAACGAGGCGCTTCTGCAGACGACCGGCGACATCCAGGAGCAGGGCTTCGAGAACGTCACCGGCATCAACATCGAACCAGCTCGGCACTCTGAGAATGTGGACGGGGCCGTGGCACGGCGCACGACCGGCGGCGTGGTCGTCACCGTCAACACTCCGGTCCTGCTCGACTACCTGGAAGAAGCCGAGTTCTATGACATCTACCGTGACTTCGCTGCCGCCTTCGCCGAGGGGTATGACACGTTCTTCGCCGAGATGCCCGAAGAGTTCCGCGACGGCATCGCCCCGTTGGGCAACGCCGTCAAGGGTTACATGGTCGAATTCGCCGGCATCAACCCGAAGGTCGAGTACGTGTTCGGCCGCGCCAAGGTCCAGGCGGGCGGGTCGGCCGGGTTCGTGTTCGAACTGCCCGACTTCACTCCGCTTCCGCCGCCGCCACCGGCGACCTCGCCGATCCTGCCGGGAACCCCGGGCACCTCCGTGCCGCCAATGGCCGGTAGCGTCGGCACGGTGACCACCCAGCCACCGGCAGTTGCGCCGACTTCTCAGGCCATCCTGGCAGGAAGTTCGGACGTCCTGATGTTCGGCGGCGTGCCGCTGCTCATCGCCGCCTTTCTGCTGCTGGCGCTCGCGGCCCCGACCTGGGGATTGACGACGCTGCGCGAGTCCGCGGTCGGCATCAACTCCAAGATGACGGATGGCTCGCCACTGCCCGACCTACGCGCCATGCGGGGAGGTTCCTGATGAGTGACCGGGACCAGCACGAACTGGACACCGAGACCCTTCGTCACGTCGGCGCGCCGCTGCGCAAGATCGACCAGGTGATGGAGATCGCTGGCATCGCGCTGTTGCCGATCGGCCTGACGTTGATGCTGATCGGGTGGTACGGGGCCGCCAAGACCGGGTGGGTCTTCGAACAGATCCCGTATCTGATCTCGGGCGGGCTGATCGGACTCGGGATGGTGTTCGCTGCGGGATCGCTGTACCTCGCGTCATGGATCTCGCGGTCGTCGGCGTGGAACCGTCACCAGACGGCGCTGCTGCTCGACGCACTCGAGGAGCTGAAGCACGTGGGCGCCCTCGGCGGGTCGGCATTCGCGCCAGGTGGCAGTGTGAACGGGGCGGGCGCGACCAGGTTGGTCGCCACGCCGCGCGGGTCGATGTTCCACCTCGCCGACTGTCCCATCGTGGCCAACCGCGACGACCTGCGCGAGGTCGCAAGGGGCACCGACGACATGAAGCCGTGCGGCATGTGCAGCCCGCTCGAAGCGGACGCGCCGGTCGCCCACTGAGGTCCGTCGCCAGCCCCTAGGCTGCGCGCCTGATCTTCCGAGGAGCAGGCGTGGGCTTCTTCATCGTCGTCGTGGTGGCCATCGTGGCCTTCGGCGCGTACTGGTGGTGGAGCCACCAGAAGACCGAGGAAGCCTTCCAGACGCTGCTGACGCGGGACGGTTTGCAGCCAACCTCGCAGCCTTGTGGCTTGTCGGATGGGCTGCTGGTGATGCTTCGGGCCTGCCCGAAGGGCGACCGGCGGTACGGGCTGAAGCACGGGGTGACCGGCCGGGTGACGGCAACCGTCGCAGGCGCAGCGCGCGAGGTGGACTGCGCGGCGTTTGTCTGGTGGTGGGAGGAACGGCAGACGAGCACGGACGGCAAGGGCCATACGACGACGTCGTACTCGAAACGGGACCGGGTGGTCGGGGCGATCGCCCTGCCGACGGAGGTGCCAAGTGTTTCGATCGCCCCAGAGGGCCTGCTGACCAAGTTCGGGATCGGGGGCCGTGGCGACTTCCAGCTCGAGTCCGAGGAGTTCAACCGCCGCTTCGATGTGCGAGTGCAGGACCGTGACCGGGCGCTGGCGATCCGTCTGTTCGACGCCCAGTTCCAGCGGTTCCTGCTGGAGATGTTCCGCGGCCGGTCGATCGAGTTGTTCGGGCGTGTACTGCTGGTCGCCGGAGACCCTGCCGGTGAGGACAGCGCCCTGTTCGGCGACATCAAGGAACTGCCTGGTGCACGGCGGGACGCGTCCCTGGTCGCCAGCCGTCTGCCCGAGTCGTTCTGGCGCGGGCTCACGTCGGATCCGGGCTCGAGCGGGGGTGTGGCGTGACCGAGTTTCTGATCATTCTCGGTGTGGTGCTGCTGCCCGTTTTCGCTGCGATCCTCTCGTACAACCGGTTCATGGCGCAGCGCAACGCGATCGACGCGTCCTGGGGCGGCGTGGACGTCGAACTGCAGCGCCGGCACGACCTCGTCCCGAATCTGGTCGAGACGGTGAAGGGTTACGCCGCTCACGAGCAGGCCACGCTGCAGATGGTCACCGAGGCAAGGGCACGTGCGCTCGAGGCCGATCGTGACCCGTCGGTTGGCCGCGCGGAACTGGCGCGAGCCGAGGACCAACTGACCGCCGCCGTGCGCACGCTGTTCGCCGTCGCCGAGGGATACCCGGACCTCAAGGCATCCCGTGGCTTCCTCGACCTGCAGGCCCAGTTGGTCGAGACCGAGGACCGCATAGCTGCCGCCCGCCGCCTCTACAACATCGAGGTCATGCACTACAACCGCCGGATCGAGGCCGTACCGTCGAACATGATTGCTTGGGCGTTCAAACTCGAACGCCGCGAGATGTTCGAGTTGCGCGACACGGCGCACGCGGCCGTCCCGCCGACGGTCTGACCGCCTCAGTCCGCAGGACCCGCGATCGCCAAGCCCGTCATCTGGGCGGGGTTTGCGACGTATGTGTCGTCAACCTCACCCAGATCTGCGTGCCCCGTCATCTGGGCGGACTTCGCGACGTATCTGTCGTCAACCCCGCCCAGACGGAATGGAGGTGGTGGGGGTCAGCGGCCTTGGTAGTCGGGGTCTCTCTTCTCGGCGAAGGCTCTTGGGCCTTCCTTGGCGTCTTCGGTGCCGAAGACCTTCATGCCGATGGCGAGTTCGCGTTGGAGGCCCTCTTCTTCGCTGAGGTCGGCCGTCTCGCGCGCGCTGCGCAGCACCGCCTGGACGGCCAACGGACCGTTGCGCGCGATGCGGTCGGCGATCTGCAGGGCGGTCTTCAGCGCCTCGCCGTCAGGGACGATTCGGCCGATAAGGCCGATCTCCAGCGCGTCGGCGGCGCTGAGGCGATCGCCGGTGAGCAGGATCTCCATGGCGCGGGTGTAGGGGATCTGGCGCTGCAGGCGGACGGTGGACCCACCGATCGGAAACAGCGCGCGTTGGACCTCGGCCAGGCCGAAGACGGCGGACTCGGCGGCGATGCGGATGTCGGTGGCTTGGAGGATCTCGGTGCCGCCGGCGAGCGCGTAGCCCTCGACGGCAGCGATCAGCGGCTTGGACAGGCGCTTGGACCGAAGCATCCCGCGGAACGCCGCAGTCGCCGCCCCGACCTTGTCGGCGAACCCGTCGTCGCCGGACGACCTCGATGCGCTCATGGCCGTGAGGTCGGCGCCGGCGCAGAAGTTGCCTCCCCCCCCGGTGAGGACAGCGACGCGGACCGAGTCGTCGGCGTCGATGGCGTCCCAGACCTCGGCCATGCCGTGGATCATGTCCCCGGACCAGGCGTTGCGCTTGTCAGGCCGATTCATCGTCACGGTGACGACGTGGCCTTCCTGCTCGACGAGCAGGTCGTCGGTTGGTGACGTGATGCTCACAGTCGCTCCAGGATCGTGCCGGTGGCCAGCGCCCCGCCCGCGCACATCGAGATCAGGGCGTGCGTGCCCTCGGTGCGCTCGAGTTCGTGCAGTGCGGTGGTGACCAGGCGAGCGCCCGTCGAGCCGACCGGGTGGCCGAGGGCGATCGCTCCGCCGTTCACGTTGACCTTTTCCATGTCCGGCCCGTGCTCCTTGGCCCACGACGCCACGACGGCGGCGAATGCCTCGTTGACCTCGAAGAGGTCCATGTCGCCCATGGTCATGCCGGCCTTCTGCAGGACGTTCGCGGTGGCCTGGCGCGGTCCGTCGAGGTGGTAGTAGGGGTCGGAGCCGACCAATGTCTGGGCGACGATCCGGGCGCGGGGTTCGATCCCGAGCGCTTCGGCCTTGTCCCTCGACATCCACAGCACGGCGGCGGCACCGTCCGAGATCTGCGAAGAGTTGCCCGCGGTGTGGACGCCGTCGGGGATGACCGGCTCGAGGTTGCCGAGTCCTTCGAGGGTGCTCTCGCGCGGGCCTTGGTCCTTGGTGACCGTTTGGGTGTCGCCCGTCGGCTTTCCGTCCTCATCGAGCATCGGGGCCTCGAGGCTGACCACCTCACGGTCGAAACGACCTTCGTCCCACGCCCGTGCCGCGTTGCGTTGCGACGCCAGGGCGATCTCGTCGACGTCCTGGCGCGAGATGCCGCGGTCGGTGGCGATCCGCTCGGCTCCCTCGAACTGGTTGGGCAGGTCGACGTCCCAGTCGTCTGGGCGCGGGACCCCAGGCCCGTTCAGGACGCTTGCGCCGAGGCCGACACGGCTCATGATCTCGACGCCGCAGCCGATGCCGATATCGATGGCCCCGGCGTGAATCAGACCGGCGATGAAGTGGTTGGCCTGCTGGGCCGACCCGCACTGGCAGTCGACGGTCGTGCAGGCGACGTGCTGGGGGAGGTGGTTGGCGAGCCAGGTGTAGCGGGTGATGTTGGCGCCCTGCTCGCCGGCCTGCGTGACGCAGCCGCCGACGACCTGCTCGACGTCCCCCGCGTCGATGCCGGCTCGGGCGATGACCTCCTTGAGGGCGGCACCAAGAACCGCGGTCGGATGCATCCCCGACAGCCACCCGTTGCGGCGTCCGATCGGGGTGCGGACCGCGGCGACGATCACCGGTTCGGACATGGGTGCTCCTGCGCTGGGTTAGAATCTGACGGTGTGTCAGATTAGCGTGAACACCCCGATGATCCAGACCCCACGAGAGCGACGATGAGCGACGCGACCGCCGAGGCCTCCGCGGCCGCGGTGCAGGTTGACCTCGATGCGTTGATCGCCGAGGCACGGAAGTTCGTCGGAGAGGAGGCAGTCGGCGAACCGCTGCACGGTCTGGACGAGGTCAACGTCCCGATGATTCGGCACTTCTGCCAGGCCGTCGGTGACACGAACCCGGTGTACCTGGACGACGATGCTGCCAAGGCGTCGCGTCACGGCGGACCGGTGTGCCCTCCGGCCATGCTCGGGGTCTGGACGATGGGAACGCCCCGCAATGCCGGCGGTCCGCGCGACCGCGTGATGCGAGCACTGGACCAAGCTGGTTACACGTCGGTGGTCGCGACCGACTACTCGCACGAGTACCTCGTCGAGGTCCGTCCCGGCGACCGCATCCACGAGCGTCGGTCGGTCGAGGACCTCGTCGGTCCGAAGACCACCGGCCTCGGCGAGGGATGGTTCGCGACCACCCGGTACGACTACTACCGCCAGGACGGCACGCTGCTCGGGATCGGCCGGATGCGCCTGCTGAAGTTCCGCCCACGTGCGACCGGTGGCAGTGGCGGCGGTTCCAAGCGACCGAAGGCACAACGACCGCGCCCCGTCATCAACCGCGACAACCAGTTCTTCTGGGACGGCGTGGAGGTGGGCGAGTTGCGTATTCAGCGATGCGCCGATTGCGCCCGTCTGCGTCACCCGCCTGGGCCGATGTGTCCGTCGTGCCGCTCGACCAACTGGGACTGGACGGTGGCGTCAGGGCGGGGGACGGTGTTCTCGTACGCGATCCACCACCACCCGCCGCTGCCCGGGATCGATCCGCCCCACACCGTCTTGCTCATCGACCTCGACGAGGGCGTCCGGTTTCTGTCGCACGCGACGGGCATGACACACCGCGACGTGTCGATCGGCATGCCGGTCGAGTTGACGTTCGAGTCCGTCGACGACGAACTGACCTTGCCGCTGTTCCGCCCCGTCGACGGGGCGCTGCCCGAACCGCCCGCCCCGCCGACGACCGTCGACGACGTCCAGACCGGCACGGTGATTCCTGGGTTCGAGATCGAGATGACCCCGACGTTCATAATCTCCGGGGCACTGGCGACCAGGGACTTCGAGGAGGTCCACCACGACCCCGCGATCGCCAAGGCCAGGGGCAGCGAGGACCTGTTCCCCAACATCCTCACCTCCAACGGGCTTGCCCTGCGGCTGGTGACCGACTGGCTCGGCCCCAACGCGATCATCGAGAAGGCGTCGATCCGTCTAGGGCTACCTGCCTACGTCGGCGAGACGCTTCGGATGACCGGCGAGGTCGTGCGCGTGCAGCCGCGCCCCGATCGCGGCGACGGCGAGGTCGAGATCGCCGTCCGCGGAAGGATCTCCACTGGCGACCACCTGGCCGGGACCGTGGTGGCGAGTGTGCCCATGGACGAGGTGCCGGCGTGACGGATCATCTCACCCCCCAGGCTGGCAACGGCGGCCCCTCCCCCTCGAGGGGGGAGGCATGATTCCTTTCAGTGGGCAGACGGCGATCGCTGGCATCGGGGCCACCGAGTTCTCCAAGGACTCCGGGCGGTCCGAGCTGCAACTCGCGTGCGAGGCCGTCGCCGCCGCCATCGCGGATGCCGGTCTGCAGCCGTCGGACGTCGACGGGCTCGCGACCTACACGATGGACACCAACCCCGAAGTCGAGGTCGCGCGCAACGTCGGCATCGGGGACCTGCAGTTCTTCTCGCGCGTGCACTACGGCGGGGGAGCGGCTTGCGCGGTCGTACAACAGGCCGCGATGGCGGTCGCCACCGGCATGGCCGAGGTCGTGGTCTGTTACCGCGCGTTCAACGAGCGGTCGGGGCGCCGGTTCGGTGTTGGTCGGTCGCAGTGGGAGCCGAGCGCCGAGGGCGTGCAGTTCGGTTGGTACACGCCGTTCGGGTTCATGACGCCGGCAGCATGGGTCGCCATGTTCGCCCAGCGCTACCTCCACACGTACGCCGTCACCACCGAGGCGCTTGGCCACGTCAGCGTCGCAGCGCGCCGGCACGCCGCGAACAACCCGGCCGCCCACTTCTACGAACGGCCGATCACGCTCGAGGATCACCAGAACTCGCGCTGGATCGTTGAGCCTCTGCGACTGTTCGACTGCTGCCAGGAGACCGACGGCGGTCAGGCGATCGTTGTCACCTCGGCGGAGCGAGCCCGCGACCTCCCGCACGTCCCGGCGGTGATCGTCGGTGCCGCGCAGGGTGCGGGAGCGGACCAGCACCAGATGACGTCGTACTACCGGGATGACCTCACCGGACTGCCGTCGATGGGGGTCGTTGCACGACAACTGTGGCAGCAGTCGGGACTGGTGCCGGACGACATCCAGACGGCGGTGATCTACGACCATTTCACGCCGTTCGTGCTCACCCAACTCGAGGAGTTCGGGTTCTGCCCGCGGGGCGAGGCCGCCGATTTCGTCAAGGGCGGCGCCATCGAAATCGGCGGCCGCCTGCCGCTGAACACCCACGGCGGCCAGCTGGGCGAGGCCTACCTCCACGGCCTCAACGGCGTCGCCGAAGCCGTCCGCCAGGTCCGCGGAACCAGCGTCAACCAGGTCGACGACGTCGCAAACGTCCTGGTAACCGGCGGCACCGGCGTCCCAACGAGCGCCCTGATCCTGTCAACAGACCAATGAGTATGGAGGCTGTATGAAGACCGAGCTCTCTGAGCGATTCGGGATGAAGGTGCCCGTGTGGGGGTTCTCGTACGAGCCGAAGGTCGTGGCCGCGATCTCGCGCGAAGGGGGGATGGGGGTTCTCGGCTGCATCCGCTTCGGCGGGGACAAGGACGAGATGGCCGACGCCATCCGCTTCATCCAGAAGGAGTCTGGAGGCCGGCCGTTCGGGGTGAACGTCGTCATGCCGGTGTCGTCGAGCAAGGTCGATGCCAACCTCGACGACCTCGAGGAGAAGTTGAACGCCCTGATCCCGCAGGAGCACAAGGAGTTCATCAAGCAGTTCCTGGACGAGCACGGCGTACCGCCACTGCCGGAGGACAGCGAGGACCAGCGCGGCGTGCTCGGGTGGACGCCGCAGACCGGGGCGGTCCAGTTGGACGTCGCGTTCGACTTCGACATCGCCCTGCTGGCATCGGCGCTGGGTCCGCCTCCGGAGGATGCGGTCCGCGAAGCGCACGCCCGCGACATCCCGGTTTCCGCCCTGGTCGGCCGCGTGGATCAGGCGCTGAAGCAGCGTGACCAAGGGGTCGACATCATCATCGCCCAGGGCACCGAGGCCGGAGGTCACACCGGCGAGATCGGCGGCATGGTCCTGACCCCCGAGGTCGTCGACGCGATCGCCCCGGCGCCGGTCCTACACGCCGGAGGGGTGGCCGATGGGCGTCAATTGGCGGCAGCGCTGGCGCTCGGTTCCCAGGGTGCGTGGACCGGATCCGTCTGGCTGGCCGCCGCCGAGCACGAGCTGCCGGCTGACCTCCAGCAGATGATCCTGGATGCGTCGTCGTCCGACACCGTGCGGTCGCGCAGCCTCACCGGCAAGCCGGCTCGTCAGGTGAGGACACCGTGGATCGACGCCTGGGAGTCCGAGGACACGCCGGCCCCCTTGCCGATGCCGTTGCAGTACCTGCTGACCGTCGAGGCCAACGCGCGGTTCCGGGCAGCTGGTCGCTACGACCTTGTGGGTACTCCGGGCGGCCAGATCGTCGGGGCCCTCAAGGAGATCCGGCCGGTCGCAGATATCTTGGCTGGACTCGTGGAGGGCGCCGAGGCTGCCATGAAGCGGGTGGATCAGATCACCAGCGACTGACCGGAAGCAGCAGATGGCGACGTCGAACGCAGCAACCCCGGACCAGTACGTCGCCGAGATCGAGGATCCGGTGCGCCGCGACCTCGTCGCGAAGTTGCGTTCCTTCATCGCGAAACGCCTGCCCGACGGCTACGTCGAACAGATGGGCTTCGGGATGCCCGGCTGGGTCGTTCCCATGGAGCAGACCGGTACGACCTACAACGGGCAACCGCTCGGCGTCGTCGGCATCGCCAACCAGAAGCAGTACGTCGCTGTCTACCTCATGGCCGTCTACTTCGACCCCGAGCTGGGCGGCGAGTTCGAACGCCGGTGGCGTGCGACCGGCAAGCGCTTCGACATGGGCAAGTCGTGTCTGCGCCTGCGTCGTGAGGGCGACGTGGCCTGGGATGCGCTCGAGTTCGCGGTCCGTGCGGTGGGCCCCGACGACATCGTCGCCGCCCACGAGAGTGTTCACGGCAGGGGCTGACGTTTCGCTTCAGGCCGAGGTTGCGTCGGGTGCCGATTCGAGGTTGCTCCGACGACGCCGGGACCAGAGCACCAGGGCCCCGACAACGGCCGCGACCAGGACCCAGACCCACCACGGCGTCGCGCCGAGCAGCGCGAACATGCCACGGCCGCCTAGGACGTATGCGACCGTGATCGGCAACAGTCCGATGACCGTGCCGAGGATCAACGTCGGCCACGGGATCGCGGTCAGCCCGAGGATCCAGTCAGCGGGCGCGAGCAGGTAGGTCACGATCCGGAACCCGACGACGGTCCAGAAGCCGCCGTCCGACAGGCGCCGGTCCCAGGCATGCAGGCGCTGGGGGAGGCGATCAGCGACCCAGACCCGCCCCGTCGTGCGCGCGAACGCGAGCCCGACGAACGACGACGTGCACCCCCCAGCCCACGACACCGCGACCGCGATGGGCCACGGCCAGATCGCCGCGGCCGGGAGAACGAAGAACAGCCCGGGAACCCCGATCGGCACCAGCACCGTCATCAGCCCAACGACCACCAGGGGTCCGACCGCCCCGTTGTCGCGGACCAGCGACACCACACGGTCACGGTCGCTGACGAGATCGAGCAATCCGGTCGCCCAGGCCAGCAGCGCCACAAGTCCCGCCCCGACGATCCACAGCACGAACCGGCGCCACGCCAGCCGCTCGCGCGGGACCTCCGTCATCATCGAACCTCCATGGCGCTGAAGTCTGCCTCACGCGGCTCGCACGAGCTCACCTCGCGTCTGGGCGGGGTTTACGACGGATGTGGCGCCAACCCCGCCCAGATGGCGGGTGGGGTCGCGAACTGACCTGACGGGGCGTCAGAAGTGGGTTGACTCTGTCGATTGGAACATGTTCTACTTCTGGTCTTCGCGCAGGAAGATGTCTATGGAGCAGGAACGCGTCTTCGGACTGTGGCGGATCGCTGACCAGCAACCCGACCGGCCGGCTGTCGTCGACCCTGACCACAACACGCGAACCGCCGCCGAGATGGTCGCCGCCTGCCACCAGGTCACGCACGGTCTGCGGGAGCACGGGCTCACCAAGGACGACGTCGTCGCGGTCCTTGTCCACAACGGGTTCGAGTACTGGGAACTCCTGCTGGCCGTCCAGCAGTCCGGCTGGCATCTGGTGCCGATCAACTACCACCTGTCGGGTAGCGAGGTCGCCTACATCGTCAACGACTCGGGCGCGAAGGCGTTCGTCGCGCACGAGCGGTTCTCGGACCTGGCGCGCAAGGCCGCCATCGACATGGACCTCGGTCCGGACGCCCGCTTCTCGATCGGTCCGATTGACGGCTTCCACAGCTACGAGCACGACCTCAAGGAAGGGCGACCGACCACCGAGCCGGACGACCGCACTTCCGGTGGGCTGATGACCTACACGTCGGGGACGACCGGCCACCCCAAGGGTGTGAAGCGGCCGCTCCCGCCGGCGGACCCCGACGAGAACGCGATGAGGTCGACCTTCCTCAACGCGCTGTTCGGACTGATGGAGCCTGACCACGTCCACCTCGTCGTGGCACCCCTGTACCACACGGCCGTCGTCAACTTCAGTCAGGCGGCGCTGCACGCGGGACACCGCGTCGTGCTGATGGACAAGTGGACGGCGGAAGGAACCCTCGAGCGGATCGAGCGCTACCGCGTCACGTCCTCCCACATGGTCCCCACGATGTTCAACCGACTGTTGAAATTGACGGACGCCGTCAAGGCCAACGCCGACGTTTCGTCGCTGCGGTGCATGATCCACTCGGCTGCCCCGTGCCCGATCCCGACCAAGCAGGCCATGCTCGACTGGTGGGGCGACACGATCTTCGAGTACTACGCGGCGACCGAGGGCGGCGGCACGGTCGCCACGCCCGAGGACTGGAAGGAGAAGCCGGGCACGGTCGGCAAGGCCTGGCCGATCTCCGAGATCAAGATCATCGATGAGGACGGCAACGAACTGCCGCCCGGCGAGGTCGGCACCATCTGGATGCGGATGGGGGAGCACCGGTTCGAATACAAGGACGACCCCGAGAAGACCAAGCGTTCGTGGAACGAGGAAGGCTTCTTCACCGTCGGCGACGTCGGCGAACTCGACGAGGACGGCTACCTGTTCCTGCGCGACCGCAAGATCGACATGATCATCTCTGGCGGGGTGAACATCTACCCGGCCGAGATCGAGTCCGTGATCTTCCAGCACCCCGATGTGCTCGATGTCGCGGTGTTCGGCATCCCCAACGAGGACTTCGGCGAAGAGGTCAAGGCGGCCGTCTCGCTGGTGGACGGTGCCGACCCGGATGGCGTCGAGGAACGCCTGCTCGAGTACTGCCGCGAGCACCTCGGCAACTACAAGGTTCCACGGTCGGTGGACGTGCGTGACGAGCTGCCGCGAGACCCGAACGGCAAGCTCTACAAGCGCAAGCTCCGCGACCCGTACTGGGAAGGCCACGAGACGAAGCTGGTCTGAACGTACGTGAGGCCACCGGTGCGCGTCAAAGGGCGTGCTCGCGGTCGAGGTGACGGAGCCAGGCCAGCAAGCCGAAACCCCCGAGCAGTAGGGGTACCCACGTCCACCATCCGACCTGTTCCGGATGTGCGGCCCGTTCCGTTCGCCGCATGACGAGGATCACCGCCCACGTGCCGGCCCAGTACACCGCGATTGGGATGGCTCCCGCCACCCAGCCACGAACCACGCCGACGAACAGCAGGACCTGGACCGCGAGGACGAGGTAGACGATCCCGCGTGCTCGCTTTGCAGCCGCGTCAATCGTCATGCCGTACTGCGCAGCTGGGGTGGACACCAGTAGGGGTAGTCCGCAAGGAGCACGAGGCCGGACGCTCTCCGAGTCCTATCCACGGCCGCGCTTCAGAAGCGAAACAGGGATCCAGGCCTTCTCGTCAGCACCTGTGAGTTCGACATGCGCGAGGGGCACCGGTCCGGGGAACGTTGGCGGCGTTGCTGCGGGAGCGGCTCGATCAGCCCACGGATCACCGAGCACCTCGAGAACGACCCCCGTACGACGCGTATCCCCGTCGTGCCAGTAGACGTGGTTGCCCGGACGGACCCACCGTCGAGTGCGGAGGTGTCTCATGGGTCGATCATAGGAGCGATCCCGTGCGCGACGGTCGCCGACGAGGGTCAAGAGCAAGATTCGCAGGACCCCGCCGCTCACACGACTCACCGCTTCCCTGCACCTCGCGTCTCGATCCGCAGTGCCCACAGCAGGATGAGGCCGGACAGGATGAGCATGCCCGCCAGTGGCGTGACACCACGGGCCAAGCCGTGCAACGCGCCGCCCGCGATCAAGGCAAGCACCACGACGAAGCCAGCGCGGTTGCGCAGCGGACCGAGCGAGCGCCTTGCATCTGCTTCCGCGGAAGCATCGTGTCCGTACATCGCGTGGACGGAACCTGTCGCGTCGGGATAACCCCTGAGCGCGTTGCGCCGTCGCGGCATGACGCCACCTCCAGTCCGTGAGCGGAGTGTTCGACGTGGGTGGAGCTGATTCCTGCCAAGGTCACGTGTGCTGGCTGCCTTCAGAGTGCGGCGAGGCCGTCGAGTTCGTCGGCTCTCGCGTCGAGGCGGTCTGCCATGCGGTTCCGGCCCGAGGTCGACGTCCAACCGAGCGCCGCGGCGACGAAGACGTTGATGATGAGACTTTGAAGGGTTGGGTCCGCCAGAGTCACCACCCCAGCCATCATGACGAGAAAGACGATCGTGACCCAGCGCACCATCGGCGTCCGTTCGCGGATGGTTCCGGCGCGGGCTCGGACCACCGACGCCCATGCGAGTGCCTCTGCCGCATCGCGGGGCCGCCCCTGGCCTCGCGCAGCGTCGAATACGGTTCGCCGCTCAAATCGGTCGAGTCCATTCCACCAGGCCCGCCACTCCTCGCCGACCTGGAGTGTCGGACCTCGCTTCAATGCACGGACGTCAAGGTCGTGCAACCACTTCGACAGCTCCATTGCTCGCCACCTCCGCCCGAGTAGCAAATGGTAGAGCCGAGACCGTTCGCTCGACGGCCGTCAAGGGGCGGCCCGGCCGGACCACCAACCTCCCGGTGGCGGGGGAATGGAACGTGTTCTAGTATCTGACGGAGTGTCAGATCATGGAGGTCCAGCGTGGCGGAGGGTCCAGGTGCCGGGGTGCTCGAGGCGGAACACGTCCTCGAGTTCCCGTACACGAGGTCGACCGGGCGGGTGCTCGGGGCATTCTTCGCCGGCTTGGAGGTCGGCAGGGTCCTCGGGGCCAGGGCCTGCGACGGGCGCATCATCGTCCCACCGCAGGAGTACGACCCGGTCACCGCACACGACCTCACCGACCTGGTCGACGTCGGCACCTCTGGCGAGGTCGTCACCTGGTCGTGGAACCCCACGCCCAAGCATGGCCAGCCGCTCGACCGACCCTTCGCGTGGGCCCTCGTCAAACTCGACGGCGCCGACACGCCCATGCTCCACGCGCTGGACGTGGACGGCCCCGACGCGGTCTCCACGGGGATGCGCGTGCGCATCCGGTGGGCCGACGAGCGTGAGGGTCGCATCCAGGACATCGCCTGCTTCGAGCCCGACGACGGCCCGGCTGACACCACCGTGGAACCCGGCGAGGTCGGCAATCCCATCGAGGTTGTCACCACCCCGATCCGGATCGAGATGGACTACCGCCCCGGCATCGCACTCGAACCATTCCTGCTCGCGACCCAGCAGAAGAAGCTGCTCGGCCGCCGCTGCACCAAGTGCGACAAGGTCTACCTGATGCCTCGCGGCGTATGTTCGATGTGCGGAGCGGCGTTCACCGACGAGCAGGTGGAACTGGGGCCCAACGGGACCGTGGCCACGTTCCTGGTCGTCAACGTCCCGTTCGCGTCGCAGGAGATCGAGATCCCGTACACGGCCGCCGAGGTCCTGTTCGACGGAGCCCACACGACCGCCCAGTTCCTGCTGCTTGGCGTCGGCGTCGACGAGGTCCGCATGGGCATGCGGGTCCGCGCTGTGTGGAAGGACGGCGACGACCTCGAACCGACGCTGTCCAACATCACCCACGTCGAACCGATCGACGAACTCGACGTCCCGTACGAAGACTTCGCCGACTACGTCTGAGCCACCACGCCAGGAAGGCACACCAAGCATGCGTGACGTCGCCATCGTCTCCTTCTCGCAGGCCACGTTCGACCAGACTCGAGCCAGCGAATCCGAATTGCTCCTCCCGGTCCTCGACGAAGTGGTCGCGAAGGTCGGGATGACCAAGCAGGACATCGGGTTCACCTGCTCTGGGTCGACCGACTACCTGGCGGGGCAGCCGTTCTCGTTCGTGGCCGCGTTGGATGCCGTCGGGCCGTGGCCGCCGATCTCGGAGTCCCACGTCGAGATGGACGGCGCCTGGGCGCTTTACGAAGCGTGGCTGTGGCTGCAGTCCGGCGACTCCGACACTGCGCTCGTGTACGCGTTCGGAAAGACATCGTCGTCGGACCTCAGCAGGACCCTCGCGCTGCAGCTCGACCCCTATGCGGTCGGGCCACTCTTCCCGGACAGCCACGGCCTGGCCGGGCTGCAGGCGCGGGCGCTGATCGACGCCGGCTTGCTCGCGCCTACCGCCGCCGGCGCCGATACCTACGCCCCGCTCGGCCCCGCCGACCTCCCGCCGACCACCGACGGGGCTGCCGCCGTAGTCCTGGCCGCGGGGGACCAGGCCCGCGAACTGACCGACAACCCTGTGTGGATCCGCGGCATCGACCACCGCATCGAACCGCAGGCGCTTGGGCTGCGCGACCTCACGGACTCGACCTCCACCCGCACGGCTGCCAAGGCGGCCGGGCACAACGGCGCCCCGATCGACTTCGCGGAACTGCACACCCGGTACCCGCACGAGGAGGTCGTGCTGCGCCGCGCACTCGACCTCGATGACAGCGTCCCAGTGAACCCGTCTGGTGGCCCACGCAACGCGGACCCCTTCATGGCCACCGGCCTGATCCGGATCGGCGCGGCGGCACAACGGCTCGCCGACGGTGACGGCCGCCGTGCCCTGGCTCATGCGACCTCGGGAGCGTGCCTGCAACAGAACCTCGTCTCGATCCTGGAGGTCGCGTGATGGGAGCCACCCGAGTCGCCGTCGCCGGCGCGGGCCAGACCCACTACGCGGCCAAGCGCCAGGACGTGTCGATGGCCGGCCTCGTCCGTGAGGCCGCCCAGCGTGCTCTCGAGGACGCCGGTATGGACTGGGCCGACATCGACACCGTGGTGCTCGGCAAGGCGCCGGACATGTTCGAGGGCCTGATGATGCCCGAGCTGTATCTCGCCGATGCTCTCGGTGCGAACGGCAAGCCGATGCTCCGCGTGCACACGGCCGGCAGCGTCGGCGGATCGACGGCCGTCGTCGCAACCCACCACGTGTCGTCCGGTCGCTTCGAGCGGGTGTTGACTGTCGCGTGGGAGAAGCAGTCCGAGTCCAACGCCATGTGGGCACTGTCGGTCAAGCCACCGTTCGGCCAGCAGGCCGTCGCCGGTGCGGGCGGCTATTTCGCCCCGATCGTGCGCGGCTACATCCGCAAGTCCAACGCCCCACTCGACACGGGCTACAAGGTCGCGTTCAAGGACCGCTCCAACGCGCTGAAGAACGAGTACGCGCACCTGCGTGACCCCGACCTCACCTACGAGGCCGTCGCCAACTCGCCGCTGCTATGGGACCCGATCCGCTACCACGAGACCTGCCCATCATCGGACGGTGCCGCCGCCATGGTGCTCGTCGGCGAGGATGTCGCCGACGGTATGGGCGACCACCCGCTGGCGTGGATCCACGGGACCTCCGTGAAGTCCGAGCCGACAATCGGCGCCGGGCGCGACCGCGTGAACCCGTGGGCCGCCCGCGCCTGCTCGGACGAGGTCTACCGCCAGGCCGGCATCACCGACCCGCGCACCCAACTGGACTGCGCGGAGTTGTACGTCCCGTTCTCGTGGTTCGAACCGATGTGGCTCGAGTCCCACGGCATCGCCCCCGAGAACGAGGGTTGGAAGATGACCCAGGCGGGCGTCACCGCCCTCGACGGCGACTTCCCGGTCAACATGTCAGGCGGCGTGCTGTCCTCCAACCCGATCGGCGCCAGTGGGATGATCCGCTTCCTCGAGGTCGCCCAACAGGTCCGCGGACTGGCAGGCGAGCACCAGGTCGACGGGGCCCGCACAGCTCTCGGCCAGGCCTACGGCGGCGGCAGCCAGTTCTTCGCCACCTGGGTGGTCGGCACCGCCCGCCCCTGACCCTTCGTCGAGTGTGCCGTTCGCTATGACATTTCATACCGATCGGCACACTCGACGGGGTGGTTGGACTAGAACGTGTTCTTCCCCGCTGCTAGGATCTGACACCACGTCAGATTCTGGGTGGAGGATCCCTTGAGAGGTCTTGCCGGCAAGGTCGCGATCGTCACCGGTGGTGCGCGCGGGATGGGCGAGTGTGCGGTCCGACGCCTGGCCGAGGAAGGCGCCAAGGTCGTGCTCGGCGACATCCTCGAGGACGAGGGCAAGCAGCTCGCAGACGAGCTCGGGGACGCCGTGCGGTTCACCCGTCTGGACGTCGCCGACGAGGATGCGTGGGTCGAGGCCGTCGCGTTCGCGATCCGCGAATTCGGTCGCATCGACATCCTCATCAACAATGCCGGGATCCTGACGTTCGCGAAGCTCCGCGAACTCGACCGGGTCGAATACGACCGAGTCATCGCGGTGAACCAGACCGGTGTGATGCTCGGCATGAAGCACGTCATCGAACCGATGACACATGCCGGCGGCGGCGCGATCGTCAACGTGTCCAGCGTCGAGGGGCTCGGCGGTGGGGCGCTGCTGACGGCCTACACGGCCAGCAAGTTCGCGGTCCGCGGCATGACCAAGGCAGCCGCGTGGGAACTCGGCCGCAAGAACATCCGTGTGAACTCGATCCACCCTGGCGCGATCCGTACCCCGATGGTGACCTCACAGGGCCTCAACGAGGATGGCGAGAAGTTCATCGGTGGCAAGACCGCACTGCAACGGATGGGCGAGCCCGAAGAGGTCGCCGCGGTGATGGTGTTCCTGGCCTCGGACGACGCGTCCTACATGACCGGCGCGGAGGTCTCGGTCGATGGCGGGGTCTCTGCCGGGTCCGGCTTCGCCATCTGACGTTCTGACAAGGACGCTCTGTGTATCTGGCCCTGACCGAGGAACAGCAGGCACTCCGTGACGAGTTGCGGACGTACTTCACGGACCTCGTGACCGATGAACTGTCCGCCGAACTCGCCGTCACCGAGGGCGGTGGGTCGATCGCCAAGAAGGCCATCCGCAAGATGGCGTCGGACGGGTGGCTGGGCATCGGCTGGCCGACCGAGTACGGCGGACAGGGCCGCTCCAAGATCGAGCAGTACATCTTCTACGACGAGGCGCAGCGCGCGGGCGCGCCCGTGCCGTTCCTGACCATCAACACGGTCGGGCCGGCGATCCAGGAGTTCGGCACTGATGAACAGAAGAACGAGTTCCTGCCGCGCATCCTGCGGGGGGAATGCTTCTTCTCCATCGGCTACACGGAACCGAACGCGGGGACCGACCTCGGGTCGCTCACCACCAAGGCGGTCCGCGAAGGCGACGCCCTGATCATCACCGGACAGAAGCTCTACACGTCGCTCGTCGACCACGCCGACTACGTGTGGCTCGCCGTGCGCACCAATCCCGAGGGCAGCAAGCACGACGGCATCTCGATGGTCATCGTCCCAACCGATGCCGACGGGTTCAGCTACACGCCCATCGAGACCGTCGGTGACGCCCGCACGTTCGCGACCTACTACGACGACATCCGTGTGCCGATCGGCAACGTCGTGGGCGGCGAGGCAGGCATCGACCAGGGCTGGCGGATGATCGTCACGCAGCTCAACTACGAACGCGTGTCACTGTGTTCTGCCGGCCTGCTCGAGCGCAAGTACGTCGATGTGCGGCGATGGGCGCAGCAGACCAAGCTCGCCGACGGCAGGCGTGTGATCGACCAGGAGTGGGTGCAGGTCCACCTTGCCCGCGTCCACGCCAAGCTCGAGACGCTGCGCCTGATGAACTACAAGGTTGCATCCGATGCCACGCTCGGCATCACCCGCGTCCAGGACAGCTCGGCGACCAAGGTCTACGGCACTGAGCTGTACTGCGAGGCGTACGGTCTTCTCCTGGAGGTGATGGGGGGGCACGGCATCCTTCGGCGCACGTCCAACGAGGCGGTTCTGAAGGGATCGCTCGAGCGTGCGTATCGCGGGACACTGATCCTGACCTTCGGCGGCGGGACCAACGAGATCCAACGCGACCTGATCGCCATCTTCGGTCTGAAGATGCCGCGACCGCTGCGCTGACCCCAGCAGGAGACGACGTGGACTTCCGGTTCAGCGACGAGCAGCAGGCCCTCGAGGAGCTCGCGCGCCAGATCCTGAACGACCATGCGACCCACGACCGGTTCAAGGCACTCGAGGCCGACGGTGGCGCCGTGTTCGACCGCGACCTCTGGACGGCGCTTGCGGATGCCGGGATCCTCGGCAGTGCGGTCCCGGAAGTGCACGGCGGCGCTGGCTACGGATTGCTGGAACTGCTGCCCGTCTTCGAGGAAGCGGGACGCCACGTCGCCCCGGTGCCGCTGGTGACCACGCTGGTCGGCGCCCTGGCGATCGCCCGGTTCGGCGACGACGCACTGCGGACGAACTGGCTGCCGCGGATCGTGGCCGGCGATGCCGTCGTCGCCTCGGGTCTCGAGGACGATCCGGGCGCCGACGGCACTGGCGTGACGGCCATGCACGACTCGCACCAGTGGAGGCTGACGGGCACGCGACTGTTCGTCCCTTACGCAGCCGAGGCGGACGTCGTCATCGTCCCCGCCAGGGTCGACGGCGAGGTCGGCCTGTTCGTCGTGTCGCCGGGGGACGGCCTGACCGTCACCAAACTGCTGTCCACGAACCGCCAGCCGATCGGCCACGTAGAGCTGTCGAGCACCCCGGCATGGACCCTGGTGGCGCCCGGGGACGAAGGCGCCGCGGCCGTGCAGTGGATCACCGAGCGGACTGCCGCGGCCTACTGCACGGTTCAGGCGGGCGTCTGCGAGGGTGCCGTCCGCATGATGGCGACGCACGCATCGAACCGCGAACAGTTCGGCAAGAAGATCGCCGAGTTCCAGGCCGTCGCCCAGCGGGCCGCGGACGCTTTCATCGACACCCAGATGGTGCGACTGTCGGCCTGGCAGGCGATGTTCCGGCTGGCGATGGAGTGGGAGGCGACCAACGAGGTCGCGGTCGCCAAGTTCTGGGCGGGCGACGGCGCCATGCGCGCTGTCCACGCCGCTCAGCACGTCCACGGGGGCCTAGGTGTCGACACCGACTACCCGGTGCACCGGTACTTCCTCTGGGCGAAGCAGATCGAGCACACGCTCGGTACACCGACACGCAGTCTGATAGCACTCGGAGCTGCCTTGGCGGCCGAACCGGTGTGACACCAGGTCGGCACAGCCGGCCGCAACAACGGGAGAGGGACATGCAGTACCAACTGGCGGACCTGTTCGAGAGCGTCGTCGACAAGATTCCGGAGCGCGAGGCGGTGGTCTGCGACCCTCGACGCCTGACCTACCGGGAACTCGACGAGCGGTGCAGCCAGCTTGGACACCACCTGCTCGAGGCCGGCATCGGTCGTGGCGACCACGTCGGTTGCCACATGATGAACTGCACCGAGTACGTCGAGACGATGATCGCCTGCTTCAAGATCGGTGCGGTCCCGGTGAACGTCAACTACCGCTACGTGGAG